>Ga0265780_10000994_pt1 | contig 41692 bp, 62 predicted proteins | sample P1T30metagenome_FD_192432 | JGI IMG/M metagenome (GOLD analysis project Ga0265780, IMG submission 192432) | Plant litter microbial communities from East Loma Ridge, Irvine, California - P1 T30 | ecosystem: Environmental > Terrestrial > Plant litter > Unclassified | place: USA: California...
CCTCGTAAGACCCTTCATCTCCACCTGGTATCAAACAAGCAGTCCAGCCATTCGGGCAAAAAGAGAGTCGAGCAGCTGCTTTACTTGCTGCTGCTTCTCTCTGTTTACGTTTCGTGAGTCCGGAAGCAGCTGCCTCGGCCGTGTGATAGTATCCCTACTGATCAGCCTTTACACAGCAGAGAAGAGGCGAGACTTACAAAGAAGGTGTCCGGACCACATGTTGTGCCAGCACCATAGCTCGAAGGCGTCACACACGAGCACAGATAGGTGACTGTTGCACTTTCGGCCTAACAAATCAGCTATATATCCTGTCCAGCTCCATTTCAAGCTACTCACCATGTTACGAGCCCAGTATGTCGCCCTCAGACCATTTTTGCATGAACTGAGACAACTATTTAGACCAGTGTACGCTTTTGTGTTTGCGTCTGTGATACCGGCAGGCTTATTCGCGTAGCACTGAGGATTGAGTGACATGTATGATGTCCTAATGTTTCTGTTGTCATAGTACAGCCCACACGAATCCTGGTTGCCTAATCTAAGGCTGTCTGAGTATGGGGTACCATTGGAGCAAAAACACTGTCCCGACGTCGCGTTGAAGTAAGAGTGAGTACTCGATGTGCAGCCAGCCTTGTTTGTTAGCGAAGACCCCAGTGTGGAAAGACCTACCGAACAGTGTGCACTCGAGCTACGTAGAGCGGGTGCTGAAGCTGGTCCTGTGACTGTGCTTGGCAAGGACGCATAGCATCCGGCGAAGAGATTGTCCGCCAAAGCGAAGGACGATAGGAGAGCAGAAGTTCCGAGGATAGCGGTGAAGCTGAACATGCTGGAAGTAGATGGCAGGGTTAAGTAGCCTTTTGGCAGTAGTAGTGAACAGGAGGAGGGAGGGAAGATAAGGTATCATGATGTCCTCAAAGCTACCTTTATAACAGATAGTAGACATCACTACCTAATCAACTTTGACCGCCAGTGTCAGGTCCTCATCAATCCACCCAAGCCTCATTTGTCGTAAATCCCAGTTACCGAAATCCAGAGTAATGGGAATCAGGGAATGTTCTGTTTCAGGTACGATTCCGGGTGAAGGTTCACATCCGAGCGCCACCGACGAGGACGGGGTCCTTCCGGATTAATTCAATGGGCTCGGCTGGAGCCTTGTGACCGAGACCCACACCGAGGGCAATCAGGAACACCATGCGGCGCCCGGAAAGCTTGAGACATATAGTATGTATGCAGGATTGAGGTGGCTTGTTTCATCTCGTCACCTCCTTAACTTCGGTCATCAATTCCAGGAGCGCGGCGTCTGGTGCTTCATTTCAGTCATCAATCATGCCTGACGTGTTCCAGTGAGTATGGAACCGGCCTGTTCAGGAGTGCTACGGGTGCTTCATGTAAGCCAGCAAGCATGGACTGGTTGGGGGCTCTCCACAAATTACCTGCGTCATACAATCTCGCCCTGAACTTCACTTCCATGTTCCCATTCGCTATACTATTCATGACTCACTTCGCTGGACCACCTATCGGATGACGGCAATGCCCTGCTTGAGCGCCCGGTTTCGGGGAAACACGAGGCTTGAGTGGAGTGAAACTTTCGAAGCCTTGGCTTAGCACACGTACACGAGTACAGCGTGTCACTATGGCGCAATGTGTTGCAGCAGTAGTCTCCGGTCGAACGCTGCCATATGATCGCCCTTCAAAGCGAAGCGATTGTCGTGAACGCGTAAATTGCTTACGGCAGCGAAGGATATACGAGGCTTCTCTGGCTGAAGCTGGACTTGGCGGATTCGTGCTGTTTCCGACGGAGCCATGGGGTTGATATGTCTGCTTATGGTAAATGAGTCAGACATATAGTAATTGCGGCTCGGCGGTTTGTCAGCAGATCTCAAGCATGTGGGTGAGTGGATTGATGAGCAGGTTGCAGTACGGGATATGTAGGGACGAAGGGATAGAGCGTAATGAGCTTGCATCGCTGGTGTCTGCCAAACGAGGTATGCTTACATACTTACAGCTGTCGCACTCCCTTCTCGATCGAAGCTGCCTCGCCCCCACCTCTAGACTCCTTCTCCAGCCTTCTTACAGCTTCCGACAAGGCATCCAGCTCATACCCTTCGTGTGAAAGTTCTCCATACAGTACTTCGATGTCAACAGCTCCTCGATCCTGTATGACCATCCTTCCACTCTTTTCCACACTAGTTTCATCGAGTGGTCGGGTTGCAGATCCATGCCTTTTGGCGATCAGGTCGTCGACTTTATTGAGGAACAGGGATAGTTGCGATCCTGCATTTGGCGAAAATCGAGATAGTGCGGTTGATAGACGCGTGAGGAGGGGGTATTGGGGTCCACCGATCGACATGCACATTATCAGAGGTGCTAGTGATTCTATCCGTCAGCGTTGTTGAGGCGGATATGTGGATGAACTCACCATCATACTCGCCAGCTGCTAGGAAAGCGTCATGAGCCGTACAAGCTGCCCCGGCCCACTGAGTCTTCCACTACCGGTCAGCTATAGTCGTCATTCGTTGAAAAGACCTACACTCGACTTTCCACTCCTAGCTAGCCTGACAGCATCCTGTGTCTGCCCAGCTTTGATGGCGGATCGTATCCCTATATCCAGCAACTCTTTCGGTAGCCCGCCAGGCTTATCCTCCTCGAAGACTTCGAGTATTTTGGCAAGGATATCGTGATGGTCGGCATCTGGGGTGTAGTATAAGGCGGATGTGAGAAACTCTGCAATACTAGTCATTGCAGCAATATGCGAACCATCGCCTAAGGACTGACCAAGCCTTTGTTGATCGATCTTCGACTTCTGCACCCCTCGATCTTGCTCTTGTATGAACCACTGCACATCAGATACCTCTAAGTATTGAACTTTGAGCCTACCCCTCTCTCTGTATAGACATTATCGGCTGTGTATTCGACTTTTGATCTCTGGACTGCCTCGGCTATCCGCTGATCTCGTCTAGCTTTCTTGCTCGCCTTATCTTCGAGTACAGCTGGTGTACTGGAGCCAGACGCGACAGGAGAAGCGTTTGCTTGGTCATCCGCAACTGCCACGGCAAAGTAGTTGCTCGTATCAACTGTTGTCATGGTAGAAGGTAGATGTAAAGACAGTTGCCAAGAATTAAAATCAAATCCCTCAATACCGGCTGTTACCGATTGATCATCCTACCTCTTTCATCCTCTTTATGCATTCATCTTTTACCTACACATAGCATAGCAGGGAAAGGTTAAGGTAGTCATCAGCAACGTCACTATCATGTCATCCCTCAACACGACATTACCAGGAGAAGTGCCACCACCACCGGATGCTGAAGGATCGCGATGTCACCTCCTGGGCACCACTGGGATCATTGTGCAGTTTCTTAGTAAGTCACCTTTGCATACATGATGCAGCGGTTGTCGATCTGAGCTGGGAGTCAGGCCTTAGAATATGATGGACTGCTCTGGGCCGAGATCTGAGGCGTGATTCTCCACTCATTCAGCACTAACAAAGCAGTGGGTATCCTGGTACTGGCGTCTTTGGTCGCAAAACGTCATTTGGAGAAACGGAAACGGCCTTGGCGGATATGGATGTGGGATGTAGGCAAACAAATGACTGGACAGGCTGTTGTACATGGCCTCAATCTCTTGGTAAGTCGAGATGTATGGCTGGTATTGACATCGTAGATATCGAGTGTAGTTGCTGGTGCTGCCGAAAGTAATCCATGCTCGCTATACTTTCTCAATGTACTCCTGGATACGACGATAGGGGTCTTGATATTCTACGTCTTTCTCAAGGGTCTGACATGGCTTCTGACGGCGTTCATGGGAAAAGAAGGATTTGTATCAGGACAGTACGGTAATCCGCCTAATCCAGTATTGTCAGTCATCCCATCAATTCGACGCTTGTTTTTGGCTGATCATGCAGTTGGTGGAGACAGCTTACACCATATCTGATATCGATGATAGCCATGAAGCTCCTCGTCATCCTACCCCTCACGCTCCCCTACATCTCGACGGCCCTCCTCCGCATGGGCCACTACCTCCTCGACTATTTGAATCCCAAACTCCAGATCATTTTTGTCATGGCTTTCTTCCCAGTCGTCATGAACATCATTCAAATCTGCATATTCGATCAGATCATCAAGGCCGGTAAAACGTTAGGAGGCGATGAAGGGGACGAGGATGCGAATGGAGGAGATGGAGGATACCGGCCAATACCATCTGGCGACATTGAAGCTTCCCCGGGCAGTATGAGGCGTAGAAACTCTGGATCAAAAGGTGGAATATCTAGAAGTGTATCTATGGATCGAGGATCACGGAGTACAAGTCGAAACAGAAATAGACTATCTACGCCGATACCGAGCTCACCATTACTCGCTCCATCGACCTCCGGCTCGATAAACAACTACGGCAGTACGCCATCGAGTCCGGCACCGGAGCATTCAGGCTCAGGATCGTTCTGGCGGAATATGCTGGAAGGTAGATCAAACTCTAATCCTCCTCCAACATCGTTACCAACATCCTCGTCTCCCCAAGACAGTCATCTCTCGACAGCAACAGCCACGCGGCACGACTGGCGATCTGGCGCTCCTTCCCCGGAATCATATCGTCCTGACCACGGTCAAGATGATCGCATCACACGTCTGGATCTGGCCTCGGAACCCGAGAGGTCAACGCGGAGTCGGCCGTCACTGGAGCTTTCAACTCAGTTTGGTCACATATCTCGCCTGAGTGACGATATGGGGCGGGAAGCTAGACGGCAGCTGAGTCCACAGACGAAGGCGTCGATGAACAATCTGAAGGGAGAAGGGCTAGGATTGGGTGATCTTCCAAAGTGAAGACCAAGGGGAGACATTCAGCGGAGAGGGACGGCATTGACCAGAGACGCCCAGTCGGTATCATTTGAGATCATTTACAGCCCGTTGTACTGCATGTATGAAATTGTCGTAGCTCTCCCTTCTCTGTCACCCTTGGACATGAATTTGTCAGCTGATGATGAAGTTTGTACGCCAATGTTTGAGAACGATAAGATCCACAAGATCTGGAAAATACGGGAATTTAACATCTCCTCTTACATCGCTCATACTATAGACTATACACCCGGCGCCCGTCGTCACAACTCAGCCCACTCGCCATACATGAACTAATGGTCGAGATGAGAGATCTCGCCTCGCTCTACATGCTTCTCCTCGAAAGCAGCGATCTTCTCGTTCTCATGTACAACTGCAAATTCTGGTGTCCGTCAGCAAATCTCGGCAACTCGAAAACGGGCTATACTTACGGTCGACCTTTGTAGACTTGAACCTCCATGCTGGGATTTTGTTCTCAAACATGATATCTAATTCTCCATAAGAACGGTGTCTGTAGAGGTGTCAGTCAATGTCCAGATGTGCGTATGGGGGAGGGGGTACATACTTGGCCTCGGGAAGTCGAAGGAAACAGTAAAGCGTCGAAAGTCCAGCACTTGCGCCCCAGAACAGACCACTCTTAGGTCCCCAATTCCATGCTAGTGGGGACAGCATTCGAGGGACGATGATACCGCAGATGATGTTCATGATCTGATAAGCGATTCGTGACAAGACGATTGATTTTTGTCGGAGACGAGTCGACGAAATCTCAGCAATAATAGTATAGCATACTGGCCCGAGAGAACAGTTGTAGATGAAGTTGAGACCAATAAGGAGACCACCCATGGCGAAATTAACGTTCTGATTGACATGGAACCCAAGAGCACCGATGATGAATAGGACGATACACATGCTAGCCATACCGCCCATGTAAATGGTTCGTCGACCAAGGAATCTTAGCACTTTTGATCAGCGTCTAGGCATTATGGTCAACAATTTAGACTTACAGCCCCAAGAACAGATAGTTCCAATCACGAACATTGAATTGAGAACCATATTGAGCGAAAAGGAGAGATCGGTAGAGATACCGGCAGTTTGCAAGAATTGGATACCTTGACCAATCAAATTCTGACCACTTAGCAGCTGCATTGCGAAGGTCATCATAACAATCTCGGTTCTTCGCCTGTCGATGCCCCGGAAGCAGTCGATGTAGCTTGTGCCGAATGCGGCCTGGATTTCAAGTTCGGTGGTATGTTGCATCATGGCGACAGAATTGGAGCACTCGGTCTCGCTCACGAGGTCGGGGTTCGTCAATCGCCTAACAGCCTGCTTAGCCTCTTCGAACCGACCCTTTCGGACAAGCCACCAAGGGGACGGGGGAGCGAACCAGACGATGGCGAAAAGAGGAGGGATCCATACCCACTGAACGATGAAGGGAATTCGCCATGACCAGTCGCTGGCGATGGGTAGACAGGCTTTCACAACACCGGATGACAACAGAATACCGACTCCCCAGCAGAGGTTCACATAGGCAGCGAGGTAGCCCCGCAGTTGGATAGGGCAGACCTGAAATTAGCACTTCTCAACTCTTTCGCTAATTTCTCGATCCTTGGATCTGACTCACCTCGGCAGCGTAGGCGGTCGTCAAGGTCTGGAAGACACCCCATGGGATACCGCAAAGCACCTGTCCTGCGACCAGCATGCCCAGAGAATTGGCAAACACCATGATGAAGATGAAACCAGTGAGCGCGACGATCGAAACTTGCATGACGATCTTGGGTCCATATTTGTCTGCTGCCCATCCGTTGAACTTTGGGTCAGCTTCGCCACATGTATGCAGTCGCAGCAGCATACCAGTAGACCAATGATTCCACCAGCTGAACTTCCATTACTTAAAGCCGACTGCCACTGAGGAGGAATAGCATAACCAATTTCAGTGGTGTCGGTTGCCACACCAAATCGCTTAAGGAAATCGGCTAATTTGATTAGCGATTGATTCCCAGCTGTGACTCACGTTGACCATAGAAAGAGCCGATGACTACCACATCATATCCTTCCATGATCAAGCTATATCGTCAACACAAGACTCGAAACCGCATAGAGGCAGACTCACGCTCCGGAAAGAGCCATAGACCAGAAGATGGCTTTACGATGAGAGTTGAAAGCCTGTCGGAGAGTCATAGAGTGTTCGGAGGCATCAGCTGCAGCTGCATCTCGAACCGCGTCCATCCCCATATCCCTGACGATATCATCCTCGGCTTTGGTAAAGACTTTCTCAGTCATAGCTGCGATCACCAGGAAACGGTGTGTAGAGAATGGTGAAAGCCAAGAAGCCCTTGTTGGCGTACATATAGAACCAGACGGGCACCATTAAAGACCGTGTATATGACCGATCTGATTTGTATAAATGGCCGACCTGAAGCGTGAGAAAGGGATCAGGCGAGAGCGATCGGTCATCCGTCCAAAGCCGCCCATCTAACCGTTTACAAGGAGGACATATTCATTCCCCTTAGAGAAAGAGGGAAAGTGCCCCACGGCGGGAAACCGGAGTATACACAGTCCGTTCTTACGCCGGCTAGCGGGCCGCACGAGCCGTTTATGCCGGTAGCTCAATAACGCCCTTCGGTTGGTTTCCTCTTCACCGAATATCTGGCGTTATTTGTATGAATATGCAAAAGTACGGCCCATTATTCTCTTGAATAGACCGTCGAGGATATAGACTGTGGGTAAAAGACGAATGGGAGCGCCACGATCTGGTCGGCGGAGGGTATTTGCAATGCTCGGTCTTCCATGAGCAGTGCCCCGAGTGAGGCAAATTGTCGTCTTGGCGGGCCGGGACTCATGCGATACTACGGCGGTCATCCTACCAGGTCACCAAATTAATACAGCTCGACGCAAACGACGACTCATAATTGAGCGCGACCTTGCGAAAATCGGGTGATCCGCAAACAATGCGGTGGGTCGTCTTTATCCCCAGGGTTCCAGCATTTGCCCTTGGTCCCCGCTTGGCTCTTTCACTTGGCGTCGATCCTCTCTCACTCCGAATCGCTGCTATGCCGGGATCCAAGAGAGGTCCGACAGTTCATTTGAAATACTGCATTTCTCGCTTTACAGTAACTATATCGGATTGTCCATAAAAAAACTATAGAATATTGTCCATACTGCCGCAACTATATTGTCCATACTGCGACCGCTACACTCCCAAGTCATTCGGTGCTTAGAACGTGAATTGCTGCTGGACATCACTAGCGGAACAGGTCCAGGTCTGGAGCCTGCTGCTGTTGGCATTGTCAACATCGAGACATTGATCTACATGATCAGCTCTGCACCCACTGACACGTATCCATTACTCACTGTTGGCAGTTGCAAGCAATTGGCCCCGGGGGGTGAATGTTTGCTGAGAAAGACCGGGGTAGCAAGTCCACAGCTTCATGTTTACACCGTTAGCGGGGTTTGAACCAGCGTCGAGACAGAAGTTGGTTCCTTGGTATTGGATTAAGCCAGCGGAGGTGTAGCTGAATCGCTGGTTGGTGGCCGAGCTGTCGCAGTTTGCCATGGTGACGGGGGTACCGTCGCCTGCGTTGCCAAGGACAACGGCGCATAGATTGCCGTTGGCGAATTTGAGCTGTTTACCTGAGACTCCCGAAGCCGAGGGAGCTGCCGAAGCAGAAGACGACTTGGATGCAGAGGCAGAGGCAGAGGCCGAAGCAGATGCCGACGACGAGGTGGGTGGTGCGGTGGCACCGTCTACGTACCAGACTGTGTGTCAGTGATGCATTTCGTGTAATGTATCGCGAACATACCTTGGTTGGTGTTGCCGTTGGTGCACTGGTAGGTCTGAGGTCCATTGTCTCCCTCATCTAAGCACTGGTTACCGCCGGTCACTGCGATTCGGTTATCAGCAGTCAAATACCATGTTTGCTGCTGACTGCCCGGGTACGACTGCCAGACCTTGGCGTACATGTTGTTACCTTGGGGAACACCGGCATCTAAGGCGAAGTTGGTCCCGGTGACGATGACGGATCCGGACCCAGGGGAGATGTCCCATCGAGTAGCGGTTTTGCAGTCCATGGTGACGAGACCGACACCGTTGGCGGGCTGTACTCCAGAAGGAAGAGAGAGACACTGGCCGTTTCGACCGGATCGAATCACGGCGTTGGTGGCTCGCTTTTCGATGGGGGAGCCCATGACGACCTGTGAAAGGACGGCGAAGAGGGTAACAGCAGTGTAAGTGAGCATGTTGATTTTTGGTTGGATAATGTGGTGAAGTTGAAAGTGGATGTGATGGAGTTGAGAGTCGACCCTCGGGACCGTGTTTATATATCTGTCTCCTGCGGTCTCCTGCGGTTTTGCGGAGCGGTCAGACCGGCCATGCCGGGCATGAGAGCGCACTGTTCGGTAGTTCCTCACACTCGCCCGACCCGCGTGTTTGTCAAACTACTTGCACCGGATGCATCATTTAGGCACCGCTGTGGCGGTGTTCACGAAGTTTGTTTGTATCCATCTATTGGGCAAGATGGTGAGCAGCGCACTCCACTGCTCGTTTTGGGGTGGTTACGTTTGAGACACAACAACTTACTGGAAATGGGGTAAACAGGTACCTCAATGTGGGGAAAGAGGGCGGCCCTTCTCTGCGACGCCGGATGGCCCGGTAAAGAAGGCGGTACCTGTCGACGACGCGTTCCTGATCCTGATCGAGATGATGATGACATCAGGCGACTAGCACCAGGCGAGCGTAAACACGGGAGCCGATCTGTGCCGAGGAATGGGGACCCGAGCTAGTCTCCGGCGCGACAGGGGTATTCACCGAATATGTCTCGCATGTCAAAACACCGGTCGTTTCTAGTAATTATTTATAGACAGACATTGGCCACGTTCCGCGCTGACTCCTGTCGTTATTGGAGGAAGGCTAGGTCGAGATGTTTGAGTACTTCAATCGTTCTCGGAATGGGGCGGTGTATTGAGTGTCACCAGATGCGATGTACATGCTGTAATGAGCGCCCGGCGTGTTAGTCGCCAGGCGTTTGACAGGCAGCGAGGTATGCGACATCAACTTTTTGCACGAGTCCGATACGCTCCCGTGAGAAGGGCATCTCCCATGGCAAACTCGGGCATCTTCCCCTGCAATCAGCATTTCTGTCTATGGTAAGCAGCTCATGCATGTCATTGGTGGATATGTGAGGTACGTACTATGTTCATCTGGTCAAGGAGACAGCAAATCCGGACTTGGATGTGCATGAGTTGGGCGAGAATACTGCAGGCGGGGCCATGAGTTGAGGTGAGTTGTGTCTTGCTTTCAGCTTGAGAGGCACGGTCGCGCACCCATGTCACCATGCATCGTTTCGATCAGAAAACGCGTGAAGGGCCATCACCGGGACTTAGGAGATTGACCGCAAAAGATGTCACACATATGTCCATATCCCTCTGAACCATAATTGGAGCAGCTCACGGTCGCCAAACACACATCGGGAAAGAGACCTCGGAGTCGAGAAGGAAGGTCTCCGTTTCAATAATAATTCACCTATCACAGGACATGCTGTATAGCTTGTTATCGGCTGCCGTGCGCGACGTGCATTTCATGCTTCACATGCCATAAGCCGCCGTACGAGTCCACGCGAGACCAACGATAAGGAAATGCTGTAATGGGAGCGTGAACTCCTATTTATAAGTGCATGCTGGCGAAATCGACCAAGAAGCTCCCTTGGTTCTGGCCCCGGTAATTACGGAAGATTACGGCCGAAGGCCCTAAAGCCAAAAACCAAACGTCGGGTCTTGGCCCTTGGACCCGGCGGCATTCCAATAATACGACTATTTAACCTTGTTTAGCTCAGGATCAATCAGACTAATGAAAGCGTTGCACGCGGAACATGGCTTAAATTAGCCTAGAAGTCACCAGCCAAGCCAATCACCACATTGCTTTTACGATCAAGTCATGCGGGGCCTTGATGGTCGCACGAGCCGGCGTCTTATCGGCCCATGTGACCATGCGGAGCGAGAGATTGCGACTCGATCCGGTGATAAGGGATAAGGCAGCAGCGACTCCATATAGTCCAAGTGCCAGAATAGGACTCGATTCACAGAACCTCATCCGCCATGAGTCACGATATCTCGACAGCGGCACGTCCGATTTACGACGACAAGATTGATGGGAAGGATGATGAGAAATACGATGAGAGGGACGTCACGGTGGCTCCCGCCGAGCTCACTTTCGGAAACAACCACTTAGATGCCACCGAGCAGTCTCACATCAGACGGTAAGTTGGCCCACACCCTCAAGTTTCGTCTGCTGATCTTCCAGTGATCTCGATGTCTCCAAGGATGAAATGCTCGCCATGGAGGCCAAGATCGCCGACCTCAGTCTGGAACGAACGATCCACATCATCTCGCACGTCTACAACCTCCATAAATACGATCAGAATTTCCCTGGACCCGCTCTGCAACAGATGTACGACTTTCTCAACAACCCCGACGTTCACGAACGGCCCGACAAGCACGTCGAACTTGTTGACGAGATGAAGATGGAAGCGATCTTGTCCACCGAGAACTCGCCATACGCTGAAGTCAGGGCGAACTGTGACCCCACAGATGACCCCACCATGCCATCCCTCACCATCCGAGTTTGGGTTATTGGATGTATCTTCTCGGCTGCTGGGTCCTTCATCGATTCCTTCTTCCTCATGCGAAATCCGCCAGTCTACATTGGTGCTAACGTCGCCCAACTTCTGTCTTGTGAGTGTTGGAAATTGTTTTTGGCCTTGCGCTAATTGATAGACCCTTGCGGAAAGTTCATGGCACGAACCTTGCCAGACAAGCGCTTCAGGCTCTTTGGCCGGGAGCACAGTCTCAACCCTGGAAAGTTCAACAAAAAGGAGCACATGCTTATCACGATCATGGCTGCCGTCTCCTTGTAAGTGACCGCCTTCACACTTTCGGCAGTACTGACCGGAATAGCGGAGCCTCCTACACGACCTATATCGTGCCCACCCAAGCTCTTCCCTTCTGGGTATGTCCAGCTCCAGCCCTATACTTTCATTGGTCGATCGCTGACAGAATTAGTTCAACGAGTCCTATGCTCGTAACTTCGGGTACCAAATCATGACTTCGTAAGTGCTACGTCCCGGGGGGATCGACATGACTGACCCAGATAGCATCTCCATCAATTTCGTCGGATACGGTCTAGCTGTAAGCAACTTCCCGTACTGATCTCGGGCGCTTTTGCTGACATGGAAGGGTCTCACTCGACGATTCTTGGTCTACCCAGCAGCAGCTGTCTGGCCCTCGTCCCTCTCCACTATCGCCTTGAACAAGGCTTTCCACACGGACGAGAACGAAGCAGTCAAGGGTCCATTCGGTAGGATCTATACCATGTCGAGGCAAAAGTTCTTCCTATGCGCTTTCTCAGCCATGTTTATGTAAGTCCGACGCAGCTGAACCTTGCTGACCTCAGTTACTTCTTCTTCCCCGGTTTCATTTTCCAGGCCCTCTCGTACTTCTCGTGGATGACCTGGATCGCTCCCAACAACATTGCCTTGGCGGCCATCACCTCGCCCCTCGGCGGTCTTGGCTTGAACCCCTTGCCTACCTTCGATTGGAACGTCTTCTCCATTTGGTTGACGCCACTCACGATCCCCACTTTCTCCATTATGAACCAATTTGTCGGTCTCCTCATCGCTGTACCCATCACTGCCGCCATCTGGTTCTCCAACAGTTGGAACACTGCCTACATGCCCATCAACGATAACCATACATTCTCCAATATGGGAACACGATATAACGTCACCAAGATCTTGACCGACAGTAAGCTCGATAACGACAAGTACCAAGCCTACAGTCAGCCATGGATCAGTGCCGGTTATATCACTTCTTTCTTCTGGTACTTTGCCCTTTACGGAGCAACTGTATCTTATGTCATTCTATACCACCGACAACAGATCTTTGCCGCATCCAAGATGGTCTGGCGAAGTGTGCTCAGTACCCTTCGAATTCGAAGACATGATGAAGATGACGACACCGATCTTACCGACGATGTTCACGCTCGAATCATGCGACAGAACTACAAGGACGTACCCGAGTGGATGTACTTTATTATTCTTGTCATCGCCGCCGCCGTAGGTATGGTTGGAATCGGAATTTACCCCACCCAAACTTCCCCGGTTGTCGTCATCTTTGGTATCATCATGCCACTTATCGCCCTCATTCCCGTCGGTCTTGTGCAGTCCGTTACAGGTATTCAGGTCGCCATGAATGTCCTTGCAGAGTTCATTGGAGGGTCTTTTGTGGAGGGCAATGCCAACGCTTTGATGTAAGTTTCATGTATGTCCGATTCTTCACTGACGGTCAGCTGGTTCAAGACCTTCGGCTATATTTCCTGCTACCAAGCACTCGCATTCTCGAACGACTTGAAGCTAGCACACTACACCCACATCAAGCCCTACCATACATTTGCCGCTCAAATGGTCGCCACCTTGATCTTCACTTTCGTCTCTGCCGGTATCTTGAACTTCCAAATGTCCTTCAAGGACGTTTGCACCAAGAACGCTCAGTTCGGCTTCACTTGCCCCGGTCACAACACCTTCTTCACCTCGGCCGTCTTCTGGGGTACCTTGAGTCCCAAGAGGCTCTTTGGTCCCGGTCGTCGATACAACTTGATGCTTTTGGGTTTCCCCATCGGTATCATGCTTCCCATCGGTGAGTTCCCTCACGCACTCCGGTGCTCTAGACTGACTCTCAGTCCACTATCTTCTCCGAAGGAAGTACCCCAAGTCCGAGCTACTACGACAGATCCACCCCGTCATGATTCCGTAAGTCTCGAAGGCGTCTCAATCTCTCGAGCCCTGCTGACAAACTACAGAGCTGGTCCAGCATTATGGGGTTCCCCTTACAATCTTGGTAACTTCTTCCCCAACGTACCAGTCGTCTGGTTCTCGTGGCAGTACCTCCGACGAAAGTACCCCGGTTTCTGGGCCAAGTACAACTTTGTCGTTGCAGCTGCCTTCCCCGCTGGTATCGCTATCGCCGCCGTTGTCATTTTCTTCGCTCTACAATTGCCTGCCGGTGGTCTAGCTATCGATTGGTGGGGAAACAGCGTTGTCGGAGCAGGATGTGATGGTGGATGCCCATTGCTCGAGATCCCAGAGATTGGATACTTCGGTGACGCGCCCGGTAGTGGCAAGTTTATCTAGGTAGAGATAGTGAGATTGTAAGAGTTAGACAGCCCGTTCCGGGTGTGACTCTCCCAAAAATAATGCAAGAGAGTGTCTGTGCAATGAGGTCCCACGTCTAGTCCGAGCGTCACCCAGGCACATCTTCTGAATGTTCCGGGATCTCACTTTTGCCGTAATTCGGTCTCGAACGAGAGTCCTCTTTGAGGCAGTAATGTATGCCACCGGGTAACGACAAGCTGAATGGCAGGCGCACGAAGCCTAACAACCAGCTCACAATCTATGGTACTGCCTCGAACCGTTGTCTACGCAAACTGATCGTGGATCATAACAATCGGCCAGGCACAGTTACGTAAATTCACAACATCTCTATAATTTTGACGCGGCAAACCCGTCTCACTATACTCTCAACCATCACATGCGCTCTCCCATCCCCGACTACCTCAAGCAGGTCCTCGAGCATGCCAGACCAATAGAAACCGGAGCTACCGCTCAATACATCGATGTCCTCGCTAGAGCAGACGATTCTCGTCTCGCTGTTGCCTTGGCAATGGTAGATGGGCAGATCTACTCCGCCGGGGACGACCAAGTAGAATTCTCGATGCAGTCGATATCGAAAGCCTTTGTATACGCTTTGGCAATAGAAGATGCCGGATTAGAGCAAGTGCTGGACAAGATTGGAGTTGAACCATCTGGGGACGCCTTCAATCAGTTATCGCTGGAGAAAGGCACTCATCGACCAATGAACCCGATGATCAACGCGGGAGCTATCGCTGCGCACTCTCTCATTGTTGGTCCGGACGCTACTGCCGAACAACGAACCGAGCGAATTCTTCTAGTCATGTCAAAGCTCGCTGGGAGGACATTGAAAGTGGATGAAGAGGTTTATCAGGCGGAATTGAGGGATGCGAACCGAAATATGGGGATAGCGTACATGTTGAAAGCCGCCGGTATCATTCAATGCGATCCTCAAGAAGCAGTAAGAGGCTACATTCGACAATGCGCCATCAGCGTCAACGTTCGCGATCTCGCTATGATGTCGGCGACACTATGTAACGCAGGATACCATCCTCTCACCAACGAACGAATCTTTCCCCACGCCAGTGTCCGTCAGGTATTGTCGGTCATGACGACCTGTGGGATGTACGATGCAGCAGGAGACTGGGTCTCGAAGGTAGGGATACCCGCCAAGAGTGGAGTCGCCGGAGGGATTATCGGATCGCTACCAGGTCAAGTTGGTATTGCGGCTTTTTCGCCCAAATTGGACAGTCGAGGCAACAGTGTGCGAGGGGTAGCGATATGTGAACGTCTATCCAGGGATATGGGATTTCACATGATGGATATCAGTCAGGTTGCAAGAGCCACGGTCCACACGACAGTCGTCAAGATATTCCCCACATCACCCGATCATCCCAATTGCAACCGCCGAGTCGTCATCTTCAGTCTTCGAGGTGCAGTACGTTTCGCAGGATCCGAACGTCTCACTCGAGCGGTAACACGCGAACTTGGCAAGCCCAATCCGGACGATCCAGGATCAGGCGCCAACGTCGATGCCTGCGCGGTCGTGCTATCATTCAAGGATGTTTTCGCTCTCAACAAGGTGGCTAGGCGAATCATACACGAAGATATCGGACGATTGCTGGAAGAGGACAAACTGGTAGTCGTCATCGATCCGAGCGAGGTCTTGCACTGGGACGATGCGGACAAGACTAAGCAGGGACCGCATCTAGTCGAGGATCAGACGGAGGCCCGAGAACTGATTGGAGGTACCGGATGTCGCGCCGTCAGTGAAGCAGAGGCTTGGTGATCAGGTATCGAGAGATTCATAAATACAACCGCCATTATGTGAGTTCTGCTTTAAAGGCGCGAGAATGACTCAAGCTGACTCTTTCACAGTCTGCCGCTCCCCCATCATGTAACAAAAACCACAGCCACCGTAATTATAATGAATAGATATGATGCATTCGGGTGATATGCTTGCTTACCTATCAAGACCAGAGACTGCATAGGCCGACCGGGCGGCCAGTTTGGGGTTCATGGTTCCCGCGATAAGGCGCTGATAGGCTTTTCCGGTTGTCCCAAAAGATACCAAATCTAGTATTCCAGCTGACAGTGACGGTAGAGCGGGTGCCATAGCGATCGATACCTTCATGTAAAAATATTGTCGCGTTTAAAGCTGGATACAAATTGAGTGAAGACCAGCCGACTCAATCTGGGTAAAGCACTATGTATTCAGAGGAATCTTTCAAGAATCTGCATACACAATAACATCCGGATACATCATGTCGGACTCTTCTAGATTTTCATAGCATCGCGAATCCTGCACAACATCCCAATAACTTTTTCTTCCTCGAGTCTCTGACCAACGATTTGCAGACCAATGGGTGCACCTGCCCACTGCTCAGGGTTGCCATCTGGATATCAGCCCAATCACGTAAAGCGAACGTACATAGATCCTGAAGCCTCCTATCCTCGTCAGACTTTGGCTTGAAATCTTTCGCTGGCAAGTCGATGGCAGGGTCCTGTCTAAGACCGGTCGGGAAAGCTGCTGAAGTGATATCTAAGATCGCGGCGCAATCTGCGAACCCATAGTTACGCCTTTGAGGCGATGTTGGCGTATCCGCCGTGTGAGGCGTAGCAACGCAAACATTGACAGGCCTGCGCAAAGTTAGCAAATACCCAAATTCGCTAACCTCACATGATGAGACCGTCTACAGGACAGCCAGTAGTAGAGTAGCTGGAGCTAGACTGCCAAGTTTCGTGGAACCAGTCGATCAGAGCTTGCTTCTTGGCTTGCAGCTGCCAGATCGAATATGGTGTTTGAGTAGGATAGCGCGGCTCGTCATATACCCCGAGACCATTAGCGATTTCTGGATAGATTGGCTCTTTGGTAGACTTGATGCTGTTGAGGACTTTGCATTAGCGTATAGCCATGTGGAATTGACCCACTATCATCCCTCGCTCCAGATAAGGTGAATTCGCCCCCAATATCCAGCAGATCCCCGGTCCTCAACGGGCCCTGCCATTTGACCACTATATGGCCAGCTTGGCGAAGCTTGTTGATGACGAGGTCAAGACCTCGAACGATTGGGGGATGAGGGGTCACCTGAAGACGTGAGTGAAAGCTCATCGTCCATCATGCAGAACCCACCTCCTCGTCTCCGTAGGATACCGCAAAGCAAAGTGGGGTCCTGTACATGGCATGTATCTCGCTACGCCAGGGCATATGCAGCACACTTGGATCCATATTCCACGGCTTGGCGGCCATATACGATGACATGAAGAGGTCGAGGTCTTCAGGCGAGTGGCCCATGGGACCGGCTGTGGCATGTCGGGTCTCTAAACCGGCAAAGGATTCGGAGGCGTCTTTGAACGAGACTCGCCCCCAAGATGGTCGCAGACCGTAGAGCCCACAACAGCTGAAACGTCAGCGAGATCGCAGACGGGCAACTTACGCGGAGGGTTGTCGAATGCTTCCACCGTAATCACTTCCCACTCCCAGAGCCGATCCCTTCATGGCGAGCAAAGCGGCTTCCCCTCCGCTACTTCCACCGCTGGTCAAGCTGCGGTTGTAGGGGTTGAGGCTACGCCCGTATACCAAATTGATAGACTCGTACATCATCAAGGCTTGAGCGACGTTGGTCTTAGTGAGGACGATCGCACCTGCCTGTTGCACTGCAAGGTCAGCACCACTTCTTTCCGAAGGAAAACGGTATCTACGGCATTTGACAAGTACTGAATCCTCCGTAGCGATGGACCCGGCCCACGCACAATATCCCATCGTCGTATCGAGTCCTTTCACGTGGAACTGGTCCTACATATCAGCACGTTGAAAGCTTCGGTCGTACCTTGAGAGAAATAGGAACTCCATGGAGAGGTCCTATCACTTTTCCCGTCTTCTCCAGATGCTCATCCAGCCTCTCAGCCTCTTTTCTGGCTTCAACAAAATTGATCTCGGTAAGCCTGACATCATAAGTATATCGGACCCGAGAGCTTGGAGAATACTCACGGGTTGACCAGTTGTTGAGCTATGGTAGCTCTATGGGAGTAGGCTTCTATGACGGTGGAAACAGAATACGTCCCGTCTCTGATCGCAGCCGCTAGCTCGACCACTGATAGGCCAGTGATCCTCAACTCTTCTTTGTTCATCCACTCGAGCTTGTCGCACAGTTCAGTGACATCGAGTGTACTATCTGCCGGGAGTTGACTCGGATCGATAATTCACCTGCTCGGAAGGGAGGCTAGTCTCTCTTGTTGCTTCCTCTGGGCGATGCTCTTCCAATCTTTTTCGGGTCGAGTCTGCCAGACTCCAGCGAGTTGCCCTGGCATGTCGAAGGTCGATGAAGGAGTGAGTTGAAGACCGGGATATGCGATAAGCAGATGCGTAAGCTCAGCTTCTCCGTGGACAAAGGAGAGGGGACGAGGGTTGAATTGGACCCCGAAACAGAGGGATTACGCAGGAATTACGCGCTGAAGGTATGTCGCGAGGAAACACATCCTTTCCCCACTTTGGCACGTTCTTTCCCCATTGAGGCCAGATACTACTTGTATGACACGTTCGTTGACCGTCGACGGGTGCATGCTGTTCGTGCGATAGTATGTACGAGGGAGGATATAGAGGAAGAAAACACCCAAACTCCAAAGACAGACGCGTTCGACGAATACTTACGTAACCTGAATTCATTACGCCTCTTACAGGGACCTGAACCATGTCAGTAATACACGATATACTCAGTCGTCGGGTAACGCTGAACAGCGTATTGATGACTCTCTCTATCGACGAGTAGGATCACGCGAATACAATGTCGATAGATCGCATGTCGTCACGATCAAATGTACCCGAGGCATCTCATGACTCATATAAGCGATCGATCACAAGACAACGGCTGCGGGTGAATCTAGTATCGATGGACAGCATTACATGGCATTGAAGAGTCATACTAGCAACAAGAAATCTCCTTTCGCCTCAAATCGAATCAAGTGGATCTCCAATCCGACAATTCTCGACCGGCTTACATGCCGCGGACAGTCAGCTCGGCCTCTGCCTCTTCAGCCGCTTCACGCCTCTGGGCGTCACTGTACAGCTCCTTAGCTTCCCTCTCGAGATCTAAGGTAGAGTCAGCGTGACTCCGATTTCTCATTGTCTCGGACTTACACTGAACGTTGTCCAATTTCGCTTTGTCCACATTCACAAAAAGGAGGACGATGAAACCGACAAGACCCATGCAGAACAGGAAGATGAAAGACATGTTGGTGTTGCCTCCGGCGGCAGTCGTGATGGCGGAGGAGACGAAAGGACCGATAAAACCCGAGGTCTTTCCGACAGTGTTGAAAAGAGCAAAGAAGAGGTATGCTTTAGGAGCGGGAACCACTTCAGCCAAGAAGGCGATTTGGTAAGATGCCCAGGCAGCCATTTGGAACTATACGGGTCAGCTTTTCGTACTCGTTTACTAATGGTAGACTTACGTTCCAAGCTTGAGCGGCCCAGAATTCCCATTCTGATCATCAGCTGAATACGGATCGAAGAATCAGTGGACTCACCTTTGTGGAAACCGATAGAATTGGTACCAGCTCCGATAGCACCCCATAGATTACTACTAGGTCAGCTTCGCCCGCGAAAACAACATGGGCTACGTACGGGAGAAGAGTCATGAAAGCACCATAGCAAACACCTTTTTTCGTGGCGAATCGGTACTTTCGCTGAAGAAGGAAGACAAACATGTTGCCACTACCACCAGCGACGCTTCCAACAATGTTCATAGCGTTGAGCAGGGTAGGTGAGTACTTGATGACACTGCGAGTAAGCTTACCAGATCGAGATCGAAGACAAGGGTCACTCACTCGTTCTGCAAGATACCGACGACACCGTAGTATGTACCGTAAGCTGAACATGTCAGCGGCTGGTCACAATGTAGGAAATCGGTACTCACTCTCCTGCAACATGAAGTAGGCAACGAGGTATAGGAATACCTGCTTCAAGTGACGAATACTCTTCATGGCGCTCCAAACCTGCTGAGGACCAGCTTGCAACATGGAGACACCTGCTGGAAGCTGTTGACCGGGTCGATGTTGCTGGGCGAGAAAGAAGGGGACAGTAACGAGAACTGTACAGGCGGAGAGAAAACCCATCAAGACGCGGTATGATTGAAGGAGCTGAGCCTCGGTAGCGTAGCCGATGGCAACCGCAATCCCAAGAGCGATGGCGGAACTGACGATCTGAAGGGATGAACCAGTAACGTTGAGCAAATTGTTGAGCTGTTCGTCAGCGCAAGATTCTGATGTATTTGTATGAATTCACCTTTGATCGCTGGTAAGATACGAGGTTGTCGTGGTCTTCCGGACTGGGATGATTAACTGCCACTGACAGAAATGGAGGCTCGGCTTACGAGACTGTGCCATCCATGACATCCTGCTCGGACTTGATCACCTCGGGCAGATCCTGGACAAGACCTGGGAAAGTCGCCGCGTAAAATGCAATCACCATGTTCATGGCTGGACATCAGCTTAGGCTGAGACTGGCCACGCCGGAGACTCACCATACACTCCTACGACGTAGCATACTTGGGCACCAACCCATTGTCCGGGCTTGTTGAGGGCCGAGATAGAGAATTGACAGCAGTAAAGAAGACCGGTGAAACCTTTCGATCAGATGCTGACGTTTTGCGAAGCGGACCACCCACCGATCATGACCCAAGGCCTCCATTTGCCGTAATCGGCATAAGCTCCGATGAAAAGCAGTGTTACGAATTGAATGGCGAAGATGATACCGGTGAGATTAAGCATGACAGCGCTGACTGTAGGTATCAGTAGCTGGACGCGACGGATGATATCTGCTTACTGGACAAAGCTCTGGCTCCCCATTTTACCTGACCGTCCGGGAAAGCGAGGGTGAGCATTAATTGCAATTGAGATGAAGCGGAGAAAGCGATGGCTAAAGGTGAGTACAATTCATGTTATCCGGAATGAGCGCTCTTACGGTTTCCGTATGAACCGAGGTCTGAATATCAGCGGACTTACCGAGAACGACATGCGATCAGATACTCACAGAAGATGCAGTATGTCCAGTATTCCATTTTCGTGGTGACTTTACGTTCACCAGTGGTGGGAATGGTGTGAGTCTGACCGATGACGGCGAGACCCACACTTTTGTGGGCACCAGCTTTGAGGTCGAGAGTCTCATCAAGGTGGGTCATCTCAATCTTCTCGGTGGGATCGTCATGACCCGTGATGCCCTCATCAGGTCGAGCCTTCTCAGCGTGAAGTTCTTGAGAGTCGTCCATATCGCTCTGTTGTCGTGATGTCGGATTGGAATAAGTTGATGAGAATGGGAACGAGCGATAAGGCTCACACTTGATTGTGTATTTATGTTACCTCAGACATTGCGACGAGGGCTGGGCCCCCAGTCGCCCCGGAAAGAACGCCGATCAGGTCGAGACGACCTCCTTGAAGACCCCTGCAGGCACGGACCTTTCTAGAAGGGGTTTGAAGGGCGAGCCAAGAGCTTCTAGTTGACCTCTTTACCCGAGTAGGGCGGATTGCATAATCGGGTTTGTCCGTTGGAACCTTGTTTTACGACAGATAGGCGCCGCCTTTTTGTCCGATGTTATGTATTGCAAATGAGCCGAAATGTCACATGCGGACCGCTTTGCGAGACCGAGGTGCCGTAGCTGGTTATCTTCCAACTCTATCTTGACCACCTTTTGTTATCTTTGACTATCTCGCGAATCATGAATTGGGCAGATGTTGCGATAGTGAGGTGTAATGCCTCACAGATTGTCCAGTCTAGAAAGAACCATTTCGTCCAATGGGGACAACCGCTCGGATTCGACGAGAGTGGATGGCTGGCTCGGTTTGTGTCATTGGAGAAGGGCGAGTGGGCGGAGGATGATCGCTACGTGACCTGGTAAGTAAGCTTCATCAAAGGTCAAGAGATAAGCTGAATCAATTAGGGGACTGGTTCCAAGAAGTGACCCCGAAACAACGGATCTTCTTGCTCATTGCGAGACCTTTAAAAGACGGTCATTGATCAAGGACGCCAACTCGGTAGTCCGAGAAGTGGTTTCGTACGGGATCGCGTCTGTCTACACACCTGCAAATCATCGAGGAAAATCGTATGCCCGACAGCTTCTTCAATTAGTCCATTATCTCATCGCTCCGGAAACGTCTCTTCCCCCATTTCCAGCTACTTGGGGTGCAAAGCCAGATTTTGGACCCATGGATGCGGCGTTTAGTATCCTGTTCAGTGGTATCGGAGACAAGTACTACGCCTCTTGTAAGCAGGGGGAGAGCACAACAAGCAAAGCAGGGTGGATTCGGCAGCCGATCACAGCACGTACATGGGATATATCGGCACAGACTCCATATGCTGGATCTCAAGAGGGTTGGAAATGGCTAGGACCGGATGAACTCGGCAATCTGGAGGCTCAGACCACACAAACTATGAAGCAGGACCTGGAAGATACGGAAGGAGAGAGTTTCGCGGTATTACCCAGCTGGCAAGTCCCTATGCAGTCCTCAAACTTGGTGTAATTGACTGGACAGGTCTCTGCTTGGCATACATGCATCTAGGAGCGAGCTATCACCAGCATCTGTCAAAACACCAAGCAGACCTTACGGTCTAGTCTTGCCAGCGGCAAAAGCTGGATCACCAGCGCCTTTTGCTACTTTCACGTATCCGGAGGGAATCTCCGACGAGGCCACACTACGCATCACATATCTCCAGCACCCGATGCCGTTTGAAGCGATTGCCGAGGCCGCAAGGAAGGCTGGCTGCTCCAAGGTATCGATGTGGGGGCCTAGAGGTGGATGGGATGATCGATCACCCGAGCTGGATACCGAGTCTGAGATGCCTTGCTACGTCATCTATGGTGACGAAACAGAGGCTTACAGATGGATCAATCCCGAGCTGTGAGTGCGGCGTGACTTACTTTGTTTCTTTCACTGACTAGCCCAGGTACACTTGGTGTTGAAAAGCAGAGCGGTGGGGGGGGAGTAATCTAAGTGGTAGCACTGAAATCGATCTATGCATGCATCCACTTTCACTCTCTCGATTTCTGCCACAGAGCTGTCCTTGAGAATTGCTTCCGTCTACATCTAGCCCATTATTATTCCTAGCCAGGTCAATCAACTCTTGTGACCACCTATCTCATATCGTCACGGCGAGATGTCTATCGCAAGCACCGGAAAGAATTGACCGGACGGTCAGCAAGGTCTCTCAGGGCTCGCCAGCTGACCCGGAATTTTCGCCGAGCATCATCAGCCACCGGAAACACTAAATCGCCTATATTCATTCAGCTTTGGACGCACATGCGCCAAGGCCACGGAAGCTCCAGATTAATATGACGCGGCTGAATCGCCGGCCTCATGGGCTGTCTAGCCCATCACTTGTCCATGTCAAGAGAGAATCATAGTCTGTCGTCCGCTTTGCGATAGCTTGCCCATTATGAGTTCCTGTGAGTCATTGGAATAAGCCGTTACTGACGAAACAGCTATAGTCGTCAACGATCGAACGTTCCAGCTACATGGATCGACATCTACCTACTCGTTTCACGTCAGTCAATCTGGCGACCTGATTCATTCCCATTTCGGCGCTTCATCCCATTCATCTGCTCCTCCGGTCCCCCAGATCTTCGATGGTGGTTGGATTTATGGCCCTCCCGAGTACTGCGGCAAAGCCCAGCGCGAGTTCCCGGACCTAGGTAATGGAGACTTCCGACAACCAGCGATTCGTATTCGACATGGCGACGGTGCGGTCGTGACTGCATTTCAATATTCGGGCTACAAGATCGTCGAAGGGAAGCCCGGAATCCCAGGATTGCCAGCTACTTTTGGGGATGCGACCAACGCTTCTACCTTGTTGATCACGATGGTCGACGAGATTGCACAACTCGAATGCACTCTTTCATACGCGGTCTTTCCCGCCAACGATGCCATTGTTCGAAGCGTTGCGATCAAGAACAACAGCAGCAAGGAAGTTGTAGTTGAAGCGGCTGCAAGCTTTAGTGTGGATTTCCCGTCCGGTGAGAGGGAGATGATGGGATTGAGCGGAGATTGGGGAAGGGAGGGACAGGTGTTCCGACGGCCAATCTTTCCTGGTCAGCAAGGGTACATGACCGTATGACATTGGTACATTAGCTTACCAATAGCTTTCAATCCTTGGCTGGATTTTCTAGCGCTTTCCACAATCCATTCCTAGGGATCGTCAGCCCTGAAACTACCGAGATCAATGGTGAGGCGTACGGAATCAGTCTTGTCTACACTGGTTCCTTCTCTGCCATGGTAGAGCGAAACTCTACCGGCCTGGATCGAGTACAGATTGGAATGAACCCACTGCACCTCAGCTGGCCGATTGCACCTGGCGGAACCTTCAACTCGCCGGAAGCGGTTGCTGTCTACTCGGCTCAGGGGCTAGGCGGGATGTCTCGATCATTCCATCGACTCTACAGGGATCACCTATCTCGATCCTCATGGACTCATAAAGACCGACCAGTTCTCATTAACCACTGGGAAGCCACCGAATTCGACTATGATGGTGACATCATCTACCGAGTTGCAAAGGCAGGAAACGATCTTGGCTGCAAGCTGGTAAGTCGTTTATCGGTCCAAAGGGTGTCTGCTGACAACACAGGCCGTGATGGACGATGCTTGGTTCGGCAGCAAATATCCTCGTAACAGTGACAGCGCCGGTCTCGGCGACTGGCAAGTCAACGAAGACAAACTCAAGGGCAGTCTCGATCATCTCGTCCAGCGTATCAATGCGCTCAAGGGTACGACTGGCGAATCCATGGGGTTCGGCCTATGGGTCGAGCCAGAACACTGTAATCCGAAGAGTGAGATCTTCGAGGCACATCCCGAGTGGACGCTCCACACGAAAGTGATCGACAAAGTGTATACTCGAATCCAACAACGATTTCAACATGTTCTCAATCTCGGACTTGTCGAGGTCCAGGACCACCTCATCAAGGTCATTGGCGATGTCATCGCATCTACCAATATCGTGTACGTCAAGTGGGACAGCAACAAAGCTATAGACCAAATGCCGACTCCGTCTACTGCCCATAGCTACATGCTTGGCCTCTATCGAGTACTCGACAATCTGACCACGCGATTCCCGGATATTCTTTGGGAAGGATGTGCCAGTGGAGGTGGCCGATTCGATCCGGGACTACTTCACTACTTCCCAGGCAGCTGGACCAGTGACAACACCGATCCGGCTGATCGCCTCTACATCCAATCCGGCATTTCCCTTGTCTACCCACCATCGTCTATGAGCGGTCACATCGCTTCCATCCCCAGTCAACATAGTCATCGAAACACCCCTCTCGAATTCAGGGCCCATGTGTCGATGATGTGCGGCTCTTTCGGTCTCGAGCTCGATCCCGATCAGCTTAACGACGACGAAAAGGCTCAAGTAAAGGCCTGGATCGTCATGAGTGAGCGTATCTCGCCGTTGATCGTTAGAGGCGATCTATATCGATTGGCGACTCCCGACAAATCTAATTGGCCTGCTTTCATGTATATGTCGCGAGATGGCAGCGAGCTTGTCTTGTTGGCATATCAGCTGCTGAACAGGATCAACAATGCGGTACCGGCGGTTCGTCTACAAGGGCTAGAGCCGAAGGCGAAGTACGTAATTGAAGGTGGAGAGACCTACACAGGAGATACATTGACGAATGTGGGGCTAAAGGTCCCATGGAAAGGTGACCATGATAGTCGAATCTTGTTCATAAGTAGAGTCAGCTAGATTTGTATCAGTCTATGGAACGGATGGCCTGTCGTCCGTCTCGAGAGGCTACTTCGCTGCGTGGTCCTCTACATTTGGGTGAGTGCTTAAAAGTCTCAAGTGACGGTGCTCAATTCGTATGCCGCATTGAAAATCAATACATTAACGAGATCACACCAACAACGAAAGCACTATAAAGATTCTACCTTCTCTCTCTCCCATACGCTATGAGCAACTTAGTCCCAGCTCAATCACCTTGATTGCACGACAAGATGATCTCGGTGGAATTGATGTTAGTGCCGCTGTAGCTGAGGAGCTTTTGTCCCCTCTTTAATGGCGGACATTCGGTGATGTTGGCCTTGTACTCAAGCTGGATTTGCGGCTTTCCAACAGCGAGGAAGGAGTCGTATTTGTTGCACTCTTCGTAGAGGTTCTGTATCATAAGCCATTACCTCTTGGTGGTAGCCAAAGGTACTCACACATTGCTCGAGTACGTTATAGTCGAATGCCTCAACCAAGTCGGCTTGGTATCTGGTAGCATTACCGGTTTCAGGATCTACAAGGAGATTTCCAGCATTCTTGAGATTGACAACGAGGTGTTCCTGTCGCGCAGTCTTGGACCACCACAGAAGGTAGTCGACTTGATCCTGCTCGGTAATGTTGTAAGTCTGAGGGTTGGAATACTATTGATATCGGCGTGTGGACCAATGAGGAAGTGGAACGAAATACCTCGTCGACATTATCAGGGTCAACTCCATCACATCCTTTCTTGGCAGCAGCCTTGATCCTCTTCTTCATGACTTTCTGGATGTGCTTCTTGCACTTCTTGCTGTGAATGTCGACATACCATTCGTTCCAGTCACCAAGCTTGTTCTGAAGGGCCTTGGGACCGGTACACATGCCATTCTTGTCGACTGGTACCCCTTCTCCACAATAACAATCCGGGTCGAAGGAGAGCTTATCACTTCTGGTTTTATGAGCTACTTTCCGGTTGGAGCAAAGATACACTGACCTGGAAGGTTCCCAAGTGCCGGCAGAGATGTAGCAGACGACCTTCTTTCCCTTTTTGTGGTAATCGGCACTGAATCATTAGTGAGTGATGAGATCATGATATTCGTCTCTCACATCAGCTTCTTGGTACTTCGCTCTGCGTCAACATGATAGACCTCCTCGTTGATCTTCAAACCAGTCGCGGTGGTAATGACTGGTGCTGGTGGGTCTTCGTCAAGTTCCAGTAAGAAAGTGGTGTCGAGACTGGGCTTCCACTGACAGACAGCCTACCATTAGCGTTCATAGCTGTAGGAACACCAAGACTGCTTACAGTCGCACTGATGAGCGGTAATAAGGCAAATAAGGAGAGGAGCATGGTGAAGTGTATGCAAAAGAGTCGTTTGATTGGAAAGTGAAAGATTCATCGCTATATGAGTAGCCTCGATATATCTGTTTGTAGTCAAGTTGGAGTTGATGATGCTTCGGTAGGAACGGCGGTCCTTTGTGGACCAGTGTGGTTGTGTGTTTCTTAATTAGCCGATACGATCATCGTCACATACGGCGTCCGGCCCCGGAATGTCATCAAGGGGCTCATGTCGATAGGCACACTTGCGAAAGCGACTTAGCGGGAAAGCGAGGGATGAGCTGTGAAGGAGCCAAAGGAGAACCAGCAAAGGCGCTTAGCTTGGCTCACGGAGTAATCTGAACTCTATTCGGCCAGCAAAGGCCTTTTCGCCGGAACTGGGTGATGGCGTTCTGCTACAGCTTTCTCGCCTTTACAATCGCGCCGAGCAGGCCGCTGATCAAGACGGCGTTCTGCAGGTTGTCTGATGGGGCAATGAGATGCCAAAGTACACACATGCATTATCTCTCGAGTTTACAAATGATACACACAATCATCATAAAGGGGCAAATGGAGATGCAATCACCCGCTAAGTAGCAGCAAAGGCAGCTTCCTTGAAGGTCTTGAAATTCACCGTCGTTCTGGTTTTTCTCGACTGCTCAGCAGCGAATACCGTCAAATGTGATTGGAGGATATCTTCAGGTGTGACTCTCATGATGCTTTGATCGCTTTGGGTAACAGCAGAGAAGAATGCGTGAGAGAGACCGGCATCCCCACCTCCATGGGAATCATCGAGGGGTACTGGTCGATGTGTTGTCTTTTCTCGAGTGAGGAAATCAAAAACCGTCTACGAATCAGCTTTGTGTTATCTCATTGAAATAACGCACAAAAGAGTCCATGTTTCCGATTAGTTCTCCTTTGGTCCCTGCGATACGGGTACCACGTTGGCACTCAGCTTCTGAGACTATATCAGATCAGTCCAGAGCATATAGAACGGGGTGTATGACTCACAAGCACTCATAACAATACTTGCGGTCACACCTCCTTCGTACTCCAGAGTTACCGTCTGATGGTCTACGACATCGTTACCAGCTTCATAAACGCATACGCCGTGTGGTGAAGTTCTCAGAGCATCTGCTACAGTTTCGATATCATAGACTTCGGCGTCGACTACGGTCTTTGTCATCCACTACATCATCAGCTGCAATGGTATACGACCAATCTCAACTTACATGATCCATATCGCTCTCGAGGTAGATCTTCTTGGCACTCCAGACACATTGCGATTCATAGGGACATTCGAGGCAACGAGTCGCAGACCCCGCCTCTTTCGGTTTCTTGGCCTTGTTGAATAGGTACAAGGATCCGAACGAGTGGATATTGACGGGAGTACGTCCCGACATGTAGAATGAGACGATGTCCAGGTCACTGCCATATGAGCGTCACCGAGAGTGCAGATGGTTTGCTTACTGGCAGCATTTTGACATCAAAGCAAAAGTACTCTTGGCTTCATTCCCCCAACTTCCCCGGACAAAAGAATGCGCAAAATGCTGGTTACCGACTGGTTCTGTATGCTACCGTTTCAGCTTTGATTCTCCTGGGGCAACTCACTTGGACATCCACTATATCTCCGAGCACCCCGGAATCAATGACTTCTCTGATCGCCACATTGTACGGCGAGTAGCGCATGACATGTCCGATAGCAAAGACCTTTCCCTTCATCGAGTTTGAAGTGACATCACGGAGCATGTCGACGCAGTCCTGTACCGAAGTCGCCATGGGTTTCTCGCACATGATGTGGTATCCCAATTTTGAGAACGCCGACACTGCCTCGGCGTGTAACTGATCCTTATCGTCAAGGTCCGCCATGTGATGAGCCTGAGGCTTACCTGCAGACCGATGATGACCGCATCCGTTATCCTGCCGAGTTTAATGGCGTCCTGCCATCTTTCAAAGACCATCGCTGGATCGATTCTGCGGAAATCAGCTATCGTACGTGCCGTCGGCCTACTTGTGGTCCCTCGCGGTCACTTTTCGTCGGAACGGGCTCAAGTCGGCAACCGCGGCTATCTTCACCAAGTCGGGATGTTGCAAAGCGTATGTGGAATAGATCTATGGGCGCGGCTTCAGCATAGCTCTAGTGACGCTGCCCATTATTTACCTGACCTCGCTGACCCGCACCCACAACAAGCACCGTCTTGGGTTCATTGCTGCTCGCTTCAACTTGGATGGTATCGATTGCCATGATGTAGGTGAGTCAGTAGAGACCGCTCACATGGACCGAGGTGTTTTATGTATGTCGGATATACCATTGGTTCGGCTGCACCGGCGCACAGGATCGTCAGGGCAGACACGGAATAAGGTTCTGCTTCTTTCAGGGGTAGTAAGCAGTCCGGGTGGAACGGCGATCACTTGGGCGCCAACGCGGTTTCATTTCTGTTCAGGACATGTTCCGCCCGCCCCCAAGCCTTGATTGTGGTCGGTTTGGGCGTCCCTGGGCGAGTCGAACGGGGACTGTGGCACGTACTATACATGCTTCTGATAAGGTAGGCGACTTCTTCTACTGGTGAAGTTGGGTGCCCGTCATTTCCCGCGGCAAGCTAGTCTGTGCCTGGTCGGTCAACTCCGAATGAAGAAGGACGTGCAGGATCAGGCTTGGTCGCGTCAAGGTTTAACAAGCTGGCCAGAAATCCCATCAAACCGTGATATCGCATCACGTATCATCTTTAAGGTGCATTCACCCCTCGCGTGAAGTTGCGTCGGCAATGGCGTGCCGGATATCTTTACAAAAGGTATCTCCTTCTGTTGCAAGCTGTTCTCTCAGCTATGGCTTCGGCGATCGATACTGTTGCTCACCATATTCAGCAGCCCAAGCACTTTGTAGACCGATGCAAGGAGGCGAGCCGCAAGAGATGGCCAGTCAGAATAGCCGTCCATTGCAGTCTCATATCCGGTCTGCCGTAAGCATTGCACTCTGCTTGATCGGGATAAAGAGTACCATGTTCTGTTTGAACAGCTTGATAAGCGCCAACGCCGTCATCGCGAGGTCAGATAGCTTTGCGTTGCAGTCCACCCCTTTGTCGAAGTCAGTGGTGTTGATGCGCACGCAGAAATCGGTAACTTCATGGAGGTTTTCTTCTATCACCGGGAATCCCAATGTATCGTGATTGCTGAAGCCGATGAGGCCATGCCGTAGGAATACGTTCCAAAAACGACTAATATTGTAAGCATGACTGGACATACGGAGTCGGTGCGACTCATACGTACTCTCGGAACCAAGCGATCGTGATGACGAGGTTAACGCTTTGCACCGCCAGCCCGACTTGGCGATTCCACATATCCTTGGCAGAAGTCATCTCCTCCTTGAATGACGACATTGTAAGAAGGGCCTGCTCGATTGACCAAGCTTTACATCCTCGAGACCCTCCACATGTGCCCCGCCAGCACGACACCTGTTCGGCTTTAATGAGGGCAAAGAGTCTGAGATGAGACATGGGGAAATCGGGTAATCCGGAAAGCGTCGGCCCGTCTGGCGTGGAAGTGATGTACGTATCGTCCGCTAAACGTAGTGGTCGCTCGACCCTGGGTGGAAGTTGCTGGAGAGCAACATAGGCTCGCTCGGCGATGAATCTAGAGTCAGTGCCGCAAGGTGAAGCCACTCACAAAACCCAATACAGCCTCAAATGCTCTTCGCGGACGGTTTCAGCCCATTCGGGCTGGCCAAGCATGAGCATTAGCGTCATTGCCTCTTGCAAATGGTACCAGGCAGCAAGTCGTTGTCCAAGACTCTGATAACAGACGAAGATGTGAAGCCGACACATGACTGAATCGACCGAAGGTGTGTCCAATTCCGATAAGTCCAGTCTTTGGCCAGTGATTTGGGTGAAATGCGGTGTCAGGTCTCGGTTTGCCCCATGATCTCGGCACTCGATCAAGGCCAGTATGGAGTCCAGCATCTTGTCCGTGGCATTCAAGTTGCTCAAACTGGAGTCGACAGAGCGAGCCAGATAGCTTGAAACGGCGGACCGTACGCGATTCTGGTTGAGTATTGGAAACATCGGATAGAATGAACGAAAATAGATGTCGAGACTCTGATTGACAGCCAATTGAGTGTTCGAAGGCTGAGAAAAGTTATCTGGCGGCTGCCACACCACGTCTATCGATGGAGTGAGCCTAGCTATTGGAAAGACTGGGCTGGGCTGAAGACTCACTTTGTGCTTCAGGAGCTATTGGCCCGCACGCAAAGTCTAGAGCGCTTGCTCTTGCCCAATCCTATGTATGTGAGCATATAGCCCCTTGCGATAGATGGTTAGACATACGACAAATGGAAGAGTACGATAGTCACTAGTAACTACGTTGGATCCGGGGAAACCATCGAATACATCCTCGGGTAGGTTCGGCTCAAGCATTTGCTGCAACCACTCGTCGCTGGTATCCGCACCATCCACGTAGTCCAACGCTTGCGTTGTCGTGTCTCCGGTCCGAGTGCATGAGCCGCCCGGGGTTGGCCCCACACTAGCTGCCAAAGGTGACATGCTACTATCGTGACTTGATGATTCCGACTGGCTGCCCAGCGGCGCCCTTGCTTGTTGGATCTGCAAAGCCTTAATTCTTGTGGAGCGGGGTCCACGTCTCTTCTCCGCCTGCCTGATCAGATCATGCTAGCCAATCAACTCACTTTGTCCTGACGGCAGTCTAGATCATTGCGGATACAGGACACGCACGGATACAACCCATTCTCTGGAGGCCGACACTGACTATCAGATTGTCCACGACGAGGTCAAACGCGTAGAGACATACCTTGACCTTCCGAAAATTACACTAAGCGCTTGTTAGCGGTCCAATTCGGCTCAATCAGGCATATCGACTCACTTGATCGCATGCTTTGCGAGTTGATACAGGAATCTGATGACTCCCTGCTGGCGCAGATGCGTTCTGCATGGTGACTGGAAAGAGCTATCCACCTGACCGAAGAGTAAACGAGATGTTAGCGATGGGCCGAACCGTCCCGAAGAGCCCGGCTCTGGTACTGCCGGTCCTCGGTCCATCGGCCTTTCTTCGGCCCTCTAAACCGCAGCGATGCTGCATTACTTATCGTTACGATGTGCTTTGATGATTGTATACACAAGATGCCTTATCCCCAGATCATCGTGACCGGCGATTCGATCGCTCAGCTATCCTTCCAGAAAGGTGGCTATGGCTCGCTGCTGTGCGATATCGTAGGTGTGAAGCCGGTGCGAATAACGGCTAACTTTTAGTTCAATGGCAAGGCAGACGTTGTAAATCGGGGGATGGGCGGGTACAACAGCCAGCAGCTCCTGACAAAGCTCAGGCAAGGGTTTGTACAGAAAGATCCTTCTGTTCGAATGTTTATCATACATATAGGAACGAACGATAGGTAAGCGGCATTTCTATGTACGTGTATGTATTGACAGATCAGTGCCATCCAAGCGATACAGACGGTCAGTAGAGCTCGAGATTAGCAGTCATCTCACTAATCTCAGATCTCGGTTGAGCGGTATAGCTGCAACTTGAAAGACATCATCGCGTTCATTCGCGCCGAGTACCCCGCCGCGAGATGTATACTCGTCACACCATCGACCGTCGACCCCGAGACCGCCAGTGCTTGGGAGCGGAAACTCGATATCCCTGCAGCACTACGTAGTCTACGACTCCCCGAGAACACCTCGAGGTACGTCGAAGCATGCGTCGAAGTTGGTCACCAATTGGACGTTCCAGTGATCGATTGCTTCGCTGCTCACACCAAAGCGATGAAAGGTGGAGTCGACATCGGCCACTTATTCAGCGATGGCGTCCACTATTCCGAGGCCGGATACGATGTAAGCCTTTTTCAATAGCATGTGCTGACAGTACCAGTCCATAAACTCTCTACTGCTGGAGGCGATGGAGAAAGTATGTCCTGAGCTCAATCCGATCACCCTTGATTATGGGTTTGAGGCATTTTGGGAGTACGACGTACTGCCCAACTCACCGGCCGCCAAAGCCGCCCCAGAGTTCGACAAGATACGTCGTAGAGCTATGGCTATACTCTCGGCTCAGACCGTGGATACAGGAGACTCAGATACAAATGGGATCTCAGGCGAAGACACTGCGCGGAAGGCCGTCACAGCATGATAAGTTGATACTCAAACCTCGTAGCAATTATGTAGACCTTGTCTTGCCTGCTTTGACTGGATCATGGTATTTGTCGGCAGGATGGTTTCAAGCTACACTACTCACGAAACTTCGACTATCTTTATGCGAACTATCAAGTCGTTCATTCTGGTCGGAAGCAAACATTCCTGTATGGCCACGAGTGTTGGCTCTCTGATGGCCAATTTGCCTGCCCAGGAGGATGAGTAGATATGTGCAGCGCACCGTCGTGGCGCTAGACTATACAATATTGCTGGGCTGCTTCGTGAAGCCGTGTCTTATTCTACTAGTACTTCTTGAGTTCCAGTTCTCTGTTGAGTTCAGCCTGACACTGAACTATATATCGTACTGTATGGACATCGACAGCGGTATACATTCGGTGTGCAATTCACGGGTCTAGGTAATATATCAACAGCCGCCCAGATACGATGAAATAGACCGTTGGTCAATCACAATCTATGAAGCGATCATTGCCTGTGCTGCACTTCTTCCTTATTGAGCTTCACTTCGTGCTGGGCAATGGCGACCTGGTCCATGGCCCGTGTAGACTTGTATTTCGCCATGTGCCACGGCTTGACTCCTTCTCGGTATAGCTCGTCAATTTCCGTCCAAGTCTTGTTCTTGGTCTCGGGACTATATGATTAGCGACTCTGATCGAATGACCTAGAGCAAGACCTGGCTCACATGATGAAAAAGGTCAGCACCGCAGCGACAACCATGAATCCACCGCAAATCATGTACGCTTTTGGACCTAGCATTCCCCTGTTTGGTCAGGCTCCGAACATCATGCTGTAAGCAAAGACTCACGGTGCGCCAAGAATATAAGGGAACGCTACAGTTGAAACGATGGTGGCTCCAAGACTGCAGAATATGGTGTAGGAAATCGTATGCTCCCGAAGGGTCGCGGCGGGGATTTCCGACATAAGGGTGTATATACTAGCTCGAGTCAGCGTCAGGCGCGAGATATTGTGAGAAGAGGTAACCTACCCCGAGAAAGCAACTTGACAGGCGAATGCGATGACGATTGAGATACCAGCTAGCGCCAAACCTTGCTGCGAGGTGACTAGTCCAGTGAAAGACACCCCACCAGCAGCGAAGTCCAGAATGGCAACCAGGATGAGACCACCGATAGCCAGCGGTCTTCGGCCGATCTTGTCGTTGAGAATACCGCCCGTTACCAGACCGATGAGAGCTAGTACGGCAGTAAGGATCTGCCATCGGAATGGATCCGACACTCCAGCGGCGATCAAGATGACAACACCATAAGTTGTGGTGAGACTGGACATCAGCAAGCAGACGATGATCAAGCGGATCGCTTACCCCAGGCCACTAGCCGAAGTGAAAGGGGCGAGTAGCGAAGCTGCTAGAGTTCTCGCCCGATTGTCTTTGTTGAAGATATCGAGGAATCGGGCATTGGCTTTGAGTGACCGCTCTTCGTTGATGGCGGCTAGCATCGCAGCGATTTCTGCCTGTACCAGGTCCTCCCGACCCGATTTCCTCAATTTTCGCTGGACTGCGAGTGCTTCCTCAACTTGCCCATCCTTCAAGAGCCAGGAAGTACTCTCGTTCAGTGTGAACGAGAGACAGAACAACATGAAAGGGAGGCCGATTTGAACTGCATCATCAGATCTCTTCCAGTTTGGCCCACATCGCAAATAGCTCACTGGCAAGCGGAATCTTCCAGGACAAGTCACTCTGTATCTGGGCACAGAAGTACATGATGACCGTTGCAATGACTTGCGAAACGCCGTTGAAAGCTCCAGAGAGCGACAAAGACATTGCTCGATATTTAGCAGGTACCATCTCGACGAGGTAAGGCAGAATCATCGTTTCGGCCAAAGTTACTCCGGCAACTACATATGTCAGCGTCGGAGTTACAAACCTCGAGCCCAACACTCACAATTCCAGAAACGCCCGAATGCGAGTGCTCCAATGTTCGGCCTGTAACGTTCAGTTTCGGCTTTGCGATAGCCATAAAACACCTACGCAAAAAGCTGTAAGAAGCTGCTGGGAAGACAGAACAGACCAAACGCGATCATGATAGTCCTCTTTCGGCCGAAGCGTTTCTGGAGGAATGGCCCAATCAGCGGTGCGACCAAGCTACCAACAATAGCAACAGTGACGGTCATGTTCACATTTCGAGCCTAGTCATATCAGTTTGACGTGTGTGATTGAGTGGACCGTTTGACTTGCGGTAAAAGCAACAATCTTTGCATCGGGCGCGGGTGGACCTTGGAAGTTGATGATGAAGTACGGCAACCCGATGCTATATATGGTTGGCTTTGTCAATTGTGATGTCACTTACAGAGATCCAACGATACCGACACTACAAGTCAGTAGTCAGTACTCGCTGTGGCTTTGAAAACTCACTCGTAGCCGTAAAGAAGCCACTGACGACATCAGCAAGCCATGCCTATCTCGAACGGGCAGGACATACGGTCATGGATATGATACAGACTGGAGATCAGCGGGTGGAGTGATACATATATGAGACCACTGACATTGATAGACGAAACCCCAGCTGCACCAGTCTTTGGGATTGTGAATAAGGTCATTTACCTCGGTAGCGTCTGTCCCGCTGTGAGCGAGCTCCTCTTCCTCGACATGTTCCAGTCCTAGTGCTTTGTCTTCGGTCTCGATATATGTGGCCATTGTGGAAAGCTAGCGTCGGTGTGCTTTCAGGTGTTGAGGACACTGGTGTCGATCCCGCAGACCCCGTACTTATATGTATGGATCTTTGCCCATGGGGACTCCTCGGACGCATGAGTGGTCGACCCGATCGAGACCGACAATTGACCGAGTCCGCCGAGCATCCGAGATTTGCCGGATGGCGGGACTCCCAGGGCCGGTCGCCGGATTTAGAACACAAGGGCAGATATATTACGGTGGACAGCTTGCTGCATCAATGCGTATCGCCCATCAACATCGACCTTGTCAGCATGTCTTCCTTCGACGCTATTGTTGAGCCCACTTGTCGCCTGCTGTACAAGCCCTTGCCCAACGCCGAGACTGCGGGCTGCTACATGGATGTTTACCCACCAGCAAAGAGAGAGGGTTCGGCAGGTTATCCTGTCGCAATGTAAGCCAATCTACATGAGCTATCAACTGATATCTTAGCCACATCCACGGAGGAGCCTTCACGCAAGGCTCTTCTCGGGACGTTGCCGACAATCAAATTGCATTCCTGACCAGCAAAAATGTCCTCTGTGTCTCGATAGAATACAGACTAGCTCCACAGTGAGTCAACGGAAAAACATCGCTGAATCCAGTGCTGCCCTCAAGGAGATCCGGGAAGACCTTTGTGATGCATACCTCTACATACAGGACAAACTGGAGTCGGAATTGAAGAAGGAGGGCCTGGATTTTGCCATAAGCGGGGACCGCTGTCTCGTCACTGGCGGAAGCGCAGGAGGAACCAGCTCAATATTCATGGTATGTTGTGGATGTATGTCAAACACTGAGCCCCCAGGCCGCCGACATTGAAAGACTCAGACAAGACCGTCCAAATCTGCCACCCCTGCGAGCTGTCTTGCCCGCGTTTCCCCTTGTGGACTGGGAAGCAGAGGCAGCCAATTCCAAACCACGATCAGCTCTGGAGCAGGAATGGGCGGATCGAAAAGAGTGGGACGTCGTCAAAGCTATCTTTGATCAGCCCGTTTGCTGTAGTGACCCATATCCGAAAGACGTCTTGTAAGTCAAGTGCCAGTGAATTGTCTCCCTCGACCTGATTGACAGTAATCCCGACCTATCGCAGCCACGGTTGATGTTTATCCGGGCCGTGAGTTGCAAGTCGAGATACACTCGCTAATATACTAGGCATTCGAGAGTAAGACTTTGAACTCGTTCGTCATCGGACATGATCAACCGTATCCAGCAGAGGCTTCGATTTTGGGCGCCATCTCTACAGGGTTTCCACCTACCCGAGTCTTTTGCGCTGTAAAGGACTCGCTCATCCCGGTTGAGCACTCATATCGACTCGTACGGTATCTTCAGGACAAGGGTGTCGATGCTCAATCAGTGGTGGTGGAGGAGGCAGAGCATGGGTTCACCGACCTACCAGTCAAATACTTTCCCGACCACGCCGAGAAATGGTGGAATGAGTCGATAAGACCTACACTCGAGTGGGGCATTGAGAAGCTGCAGCGGTAGTCGCCTTGTTATATGAGAAACTTCTATCAATGTAATGCATGTGCATGATGCCAAATCCCTGGGGTGCCCTTTCTATGTCTCGTTCTGCATGTTCTACGAGGTATCAATCGGCATGTTGACGAACAATACCCAGAGACCGAAATCATATATCAGTCTGAGAGATCCAGCTAGCACAAATGCGATCCAGAATCGCCCCTGCTGCGCCAGTCCGCCGGTCAACGTAGGTCCGATAGTGGACGCAAATGTTCGCAGAATAGTGGTGATTCCGTTGACTGCAGTCCTTTCGTCTGGCGAGACTACTGCGGCTATGAATGCGGCACGAGGCGCTTGATCCATGTTGTTCAGGCCCATGCGAACGAAAAAGAGTATGATGGTGAGGGTGAGTCCAGAGGGAAGCGGGAACAACAAAACTGCCGCGGATGATGGGATATGCGTGAACACCATGGTATTGACGAGTCCAATGCGATTGGCCAGAGGCGCGGCTAGAATGGTCGAAAAAGCGGCTAGAAAGTAGGCGATCGAGACGATGTGTCCTAGGGTTGCAGCAGAGACGTGGAATTTGGTGTCGAGATAGTACGATGTGAGGGGTAGATTGGCCATACCATCGGCTAGCGAATCTACGACGAGCAATATCCAGAGCTTATACATGACGGAACGCGTTGGTTTCGATATTCGAGCAAGATATGACTTGCTTTTCGGAGTGGATTCCCTGTCACCCGACGTGACTAAGCGCCCTTGTCTATCCCCATCCGCATCTTGTAGCAAGCTCAATTCCACTTCTCCTGCGTCTTCTCTTGCCGAGGGTCGTTCCTCTTCACTCAGCTCGACATTTTGCGACAAAAGCAAGGCGCAACCGATGTTGACCAGTCCAAACACGATGTATAGCCAAAAACATGCGTGGTACCCATCAACGCTTGACCAAGCCCCGCCCGAAATGTCGCCTCCTGCCGTTTTGTTGAGTGTTGCCTGGAGGATGCGCCCAGCGATTTCGGAGCCGATAGCAGATCCGAAACTACCGCTAGTAACATACCATGACAGCACATTAGATCTGCCTTCCGCACTAGTCAACTGTGACAAGACCGATTCCTCGATGGCACGAAATGGGCCAAAATCGCCTCCTGATGGACTAATGACTCCGACAACAGCCGCTAGCAGTAGTAGCCAATAATTCTCCATGATTGCGAAAACGATGCCGGAAAAGACCATCATGCAGGATCCGAATAATAGCGTGCGACGTCGTCCCACGCTGTCTGCCAGAGCCGTGAGGACCAGTGTGAGAAACACATCGCCGACGAGCGTCAGAGTCATGAATAGGCCGATGCGAAAATCCGAGAAGCCCAGTGCGGAGAAGAACAAGGCGATAAAGGTCGAATTGGCTCCATAGGCGAACATCCGACAAGAGCGCGCAATGATAATGAGCCAGGCATCTTTTCCAGTATCGTACACTGAGACGAGGCCGAGCCACCGGAGTATTCCAGATGAGTCTGAAGCCGCAGACCAGGCTGGCGAAGACGAGATAGCCATGCGGCCAGATAAGGACACAGTAATAGATAAATACACACGACTCGATCGCTTAGACTGTTTATAGTTCCGCCCACTGCCGGCCCGATTCCCGCCGGACTTATCCGGGATGCTCTGACGCATGGTTGGGTACAACTTTTATCGCTCACTGTGTGGCCTATGTCTGGGCCATGTCGAGAGAACGTATACGACCCCGATACATGAGAGCGAGAACATCTCCATAAGCATGCACCCTACTGAAACTAATTTGTAACCAAACCCCAATAGCTTGTACATCGCGCCCCTGGACGAGCGACTAAGCACCGCTATTGCAGCTACTCCGCTTTAACAATGGAAGACTAGACGGTGGTATATCAAGCGAATATTGTACCGCTGACCTGTTCAAGTCTGATGTGTCTCGGAGCTCGTGGAACCTGCATCATCCACTGACTCCCCTGTCTCAGGTCAGTTCCCATCATCTGGAATGCCGTCCACAACGGTTCTAACCGTTTCAACCCTGCTCTCACGAACGTAGCGCTCCAGAGTAATATGAGTGTTGTGGTATCAGCAAAATATACAAGAGGCAAGTGTTAAAGTACAAGCAGGAAATGACCAAAAGCAATCGAAATGGCATATCATCCTAGATATCATCTTCCCAAACCAGATACTGAATTCTATTTGTGAGTCCGTTCTACATACTGAGCCCTTTCGCCAAGTTTCCGATGTCCTCTACGAAATGATGGACAATTGAGGGAGAAAACGAAGAACCGTGGCACTTCTCGAGGCTGACAGGAGTAATGTACCTATGGATCAGCAGATTGCCAAGCCACTCAAAATGAGGACCCACACTTATCGCCGCGAGTACGGAACCGAACCGCTGTTCGGGTCATCACCTCTGCTTCTTCCGGTCGTAAGGTTCCTCGGTGAATCACCGTTTCTTGCTCTCCAATCTCAAATTGATAAGCCCCCCTAGTAACCTCAAATTCGTTTGCCTCTCCCAGCTTTCGGATTTCGTCTTTGTCACCGATGGTCCAGCACCAGTTGGCTCGCCTGTCGTAAGGGTATCTTTCGTATCCATGATTGCGAGTTGTGACGATGGTGCTTTCGACTCGTCTCCGAGATCATGAAGAGGCCACAGGCGCGTACGAGGCGCCGAATGTACTTGACCAGCAACATCCCAATCGTCGACCTTGAAAATCCGGTACCTGGCTTGCACATCTTCATCTGCGATTTCCATGGCTGCCACCAAGTTGGTCACTAATCGTTCCCCGGCTGGATCCGGCTCATCGACGATATGCCGGTCATTGCCAGTCCCTGCTATACGTCTTCTTGGTCGCGGTAGATTCAGATAGATGTTGATACGCTTGAAGGCTTGTAGTGGTTCACATAGAAATAGAGATGCGTTCGGTACTCCCCTTACGGCAACATACCGGATCGATAGGCATTCAGTTGTCGAAGAAACGAGATCCTTCAACTCGGTGAAGAGTTCGATGGTAGGCGTCACGAAGGTCAGATCGAGATAACGAGGTTGAAGGATCTTGAGCTGTTGTCGTGATGACGAGTTGGTAGTGGACTCGAGTGGCATTCCGTAATTGAATCGAGTCAGGGGTGTTCGTAAGAGTTGTAGACCGAATTGGAAAATTGGAGTAGGGAAGACGAGAGGATGGAATGAAGTAGGGAAGTCTGGTAGGATATTGACCGTCTTTAGTTTCGTGAATTTTGGATGTGAAATGATGGCATCTGGGCATGTCAGCTCGGCAGCTCCTATTCGAGACTTACAGATCTGATCAGGAGCCCGGAAGCCTTCTCGGAGTGTGATCTCCTTTACTCGAAAAGCTTGAGGTAGGCGGTCCTTTTCGAGAGCATCGACCAGATTACTCCATCTAACATCAGCTCCGATAGAGATATATACTCACGGCTTGTAACCCTTAACCTCGAGATGCTCCCATAGCGGTGCTTCCAACAGTTCTCTCCATTCCCTACACACAAGCTGCCACCTCCACGAACTGATTGGATACCCATTTGCCGAGACTCGATCCCCTACAATCGAGCGATAGTGTTCGCTTTCAGGGTTGAGTGGGTTTATTCTCTCGAGTTCTCTCATCTCTTGAGCATAGTGAGGGTCTAGCGGGTTGGTAATGACGTGATCGGGCAAAATCAGGCTGAAGGAGCGTTAGCGGATTCACTTGGCCCCGATGATCGTACTCACGATTTACTATCCTCCAAGGCCATGGCGATGATCCTTGCACGGATCTCGGGCGGCAGAACGTCTAGATTGCATGGCTTCTTGGTCGAGAACACCTTCTTGCCTATTTGGAAGCTGACTGAAGATGAATCCCCTTGAAGTGCGTTGGTGATACCGAGGCCTGTAATTAGCGCTAGCTTTGGATACCAAGATACATGCATACCGATATTCGCACCCGCAGCGACGACATGAGGTAGTAGTAGGGGTATAAGCATAGCCATTGTGAGTGTAGATGTAGATGTAGATGTTTGAACGAGAGATGTAACAATGTGACGATGAATGAGGGATCTGCCAAGGTGACGTCGTTGATCTTTGTTAAGTGGAGTCTCCAATTAATGATCCCCGGGGGACACCAGTACTCGGAAAACAGCCTGCAGTCTACAACACAGCGATAAGAACCTTGGGTGTGTCTCCTCAAGGTGCAGGGTACCCTCCTTAGACTCAAGCTGGTGCATACCCATTGTGTCGACCCCTCTCGAAATCGGTAATTGTCCACTCACCGCCCGATTTACCGCTCTTGGCAATGTCCTCAGATTTCCGAGCTCCGTTCATTAAGACATATGGTCGGACGCGTGCCAGAGGTCGAGACCTCTGTCCAGCGAACCA
>Ga0265780_10000995_pt1 | contig 41678 bp, 56 predicted proteins | sample P1T30metagenome_FD_192432 | JGI IMG/M metagenome (GOLD analysis project Ga0265780, IMG submission 192432) | Plant litter microbial communities from East Loma Ridge, Irvine, California - P1 T30 | ecosystem: Environmental > Terrestrial > Plant litter > Unclassified | place: USA: California...
TACTGCGCGATTTCACATGCGGCCAACCCAAGAACTTTGCGACCCAAAATCACCGTGGGGAGTAAGATGTATGACCATACGCCGGGGTAAGGATTTCTTGATGTACGACAGTGAAACACCTGCGATTGCAAATTTTTCGTGGTCATATTTGTTCAGTCGGTGCAGACATTGTCCAGGCCAGCGCACTTATGTGCCTTTGCCAACTCTGCCGTGTACCTTTCGTTCGACTTTTTCAGCTCCTGCAGGGCGGCCTTGATAACCTTCTCACGCCTATCCAAGTTTTGGTCCCTTACCTGCCTCCACTCTTTCACGAACCTATCCCTCATGCCTTCAGACATCAGCACCTTGGCTCGAGCCAGTGTCACCATCTCATCGTAAATCCTTGGGTATTCTCCGATTTTTCGTTCAAGTCTGTTGGCCAGAAACCAAACCGCAGCAAAATCCAGGTCGGTCGCGAGGTTTTGATATTCGGCGATGGACTCTTCAGCCAGGGCTCGTGTGGAGGCAAGGCTCTCATAGAAAGATTTGACGAGATCATCTTGGGCTTCGCGGGTTCCTGCTGCAGTAAGAGCCATGCGTACTGGTAATTTAGCAGAAAATGTCTGTGCGAAAAGAACTGTGGCCTTTCTGATTACGTCGCTGTAGACATCTGTATATATTCCCACATCCTAAATGCTCGTGATAGGAGGCAGCAAGCTTTCTGGTGCACATGCCTGCCGTGGAGTCATGAAGGTGCCATTGTGTGATCACAATGAGGGTTTGCCGTATCGCATGTGATGGGGCATATGTCCAAGGGTCTAGACAGACGATCAAGCTGTCCCATGTTGTCGATTGTGGTGTAGGATATATTCGGAGCGCACGAGGAGACGCGCGAAGATGAGAACATCAATCGATTGTTCTGCCGAACATATGCCGCCGCTAGCCAATTTCGTCCTAATTAAGCAGCGATCGGTGGGTGGATCGCAACAACGCCTCGTCTATACTCACCTCACACGCGAGCATCTATTGAAGACAGTCAAAACTCGACTTCTCACTTCACTCTGAGGTGCAGGGTTACCTCTAGCACGTCGCCGCCCCTTTGGGCTTACTTTATTACGCTCTGCATACATGCTTGCAACACACCTGGGCATCAACATTTGTTCTTAGCTGTTGCGTGACAACTCTCAGCTGGCTGGTAGACACAATGGCATTCCTCAATATCGGCATTGTGCTGTCCGTCTTGGGATGTTCTGTCCTACTTCCTGTCATAACATACTACGTCACGTCAGCACTTTTTCGGCAAAGAGTACAGAGCAAGTCTTCCGGCAAGACACCTCCAACCATACCATACCAGGTGCCGGTCGTCTTCCATGCATTCGGACTAGCTTCTGTGGGACCACAGAAATATTTTGCACAGCTCATGTATGTGTCAATCGTCCACCAGCATGCGTACGCTAAGGGGGAATAGACAGGACTACGGCGAATTCGGCCCATTCTTCGTCAACGCAGGGCCACAGCCATTCCTTGTTGTGCGAGATCCAAAACACGTCAATAAGGTTTCCAATGTATCCCGTCAGATTACACCGGCAGCTTTTCGTCTGGAGCTATTCGACAAGGTGTACGGCTTGCCAGCAGCTGCTCTGAATCTGTATGCGGGCAAAGCCGGGTCAGGGGCTGATCTCAAAGACTTGCAGTACGCGCATGTCACTCTGATCGAGAAGCACTTCACCGGCTCGATGTTATTGAACAACTCAGAGACCTATATCTCCATCCTTTCAGACAACCTTCACAACAAGATGTTCCAAGTGGGCAGTTGGACACAGATTGAAGATACTTGGGCTTTCCTCCGTCAAGTTGTCACGCGGTGTATCTTGACCTCTATCTTTGGCTCGGATCTCTTCAAGCAGTACTCCAGTGTCATGAAGGACTACTCGGAGTTTTCCGACACAATCGAGGGCTTTGTACCAGGCTTGCCACGTTACTGGGTCCCGGGAGCGGCAACGCAGGTCCGCGATCGCCTTCTGACTGGCATCGAGAAGTGGCTGAGAGCAAATCTTGGTGGCTCAGAGTCCGCAAGAATCGCTGACGAAGACCCGACGTGGGATGCAAACAAGGGGTCGAAGTTCTTTCAGGAAAGAGATCACGTCCTCAGCAACATCGATATCTTAGATATGAAAGCACGCGCAGCAGAAGCTTTGAGCATCATGCATGAGTGAGTTTGACACGCGATGGATTCGCAAGGGCACTGAGCCTGACCGTTATTCTAGTTCACTATCGATCATGGTTCCATGCATAATCTGGTCGCTTTTAGAAGTTGCGAGGGCGCCAGAGTTTGCCGATGAGTTCACGACCGGCCTCTCTCACTACAGCCCCTCTCATGGTGCTACATATAACATCCAAGATCTTGTGGGGATGCCATTGATGGAGTCACTACTTGCCGAGACTATGCGTTTACGTATAGCAGCAATCGAAGGATTCCACACTCAAAAGACCTTGGCACTCGACGAGCACTGGACTGTGCCCGCTGACACCCACATTATCGCAGTGTCGCACGACATGGCGCTCAACACCAAAGCATGGGAAAGCGTACGAGCGCGAACAGTGGAAAAGCCGCTTGCCAGTTTCTGGCCGAAACGATTTCTAGTCGGAGAACACTCAAGTTCCAAGCCAGGAACGAAAGGACGTAGTGCAGGCGTAAATACGTTCAGCATGGCAGGCTTGGAACCGCTGAACATGACCCTGGGTAGCGGTCAACCTCCAATTCTTGGTCGCGATTATCTGAGGACAATACACGCAATGACCATCGCGGTGCTGTTCAACGAGTTTGAAATCCAGCTCTGCGACCACGAGCTATTCGATGCGGTGCTACCTCCAGCACATGAGACTGCATTTGGTGTGCTCCGACCGCTGGAAAAGGTTGCCATACGCATAAAAAAGCGTACTGCCAGCAAGTAAAGCATCGAGAACGTGTAACTGTTGATTCTGTACATTATATGAAAATGATCTCTCTCGTGCACAACTTGTTCAAATCCATGTACAAAATATCCTCCCACCCTCTGGCAAACGTTACAGGCCCATGACGTGTTGCCTTCTTGTGCCCTCCAGCGTTATAGTGTAACTTGAACACGATACCCCGTGGCAGTGACAAAGATCCATGACAGCACGGCTTCTTTGGATATACTCAAAAGGGATTCGCCAGCCTCGATGATGACTATCTGGCAAGGGCAGGTACCAAGTCCATGCAATACCCCGTTCACTTAACCCAGGCAATTTTATTTTAACATGTAATATGAAAATCAGATGTCAGTAACATCGAGATTGCAACCAAAGTACGGATGAATGATTACGGCGCGACTCGGAACAAGTGGGACATTATCGTTTCTGACGATTTGCATCTAAACAGACATAGCTTCATCTCGCGATTCTGTCGTACCTTGTACGGATTCAATGACTTCTTCTACGTCACGCCGATCGACGTAGACTTCCTGTCTATGAAGTCGAAAGAGTTTGGAGGCAATAGGTTGAAGCACGATAGAATCTTTCACTGCATTAACTCGCATACGCTGCCTGATTTCGAAGACCTACCGGGCGTTATCTGGGTTACGATATGCAAGCCTGGACACATTCGAGTGTACAGTACAAAGTAGAACGGTATCAATGAGGCTTCGGAGTCAAACAGCATTCGCAATGGTACCGCTATGCTATTAAGGAAAGAGCCGTAGATCAACATAGTCGACACAACATCATGACTACACAGGTGCACACCCACGCTTCAAGCCTTCGTACCTCCTTTGCCTCTCCCTCCTCCCCTTCCGCCTCGCTTCCCACCCCTCTTCACTCCAGCTCCATCCGGCGCCTTCATCACCTGCTTCCTAGCGCACTTCGACACCACCACGATGCTGTCATCATCGGTCTCCTGGTCGCTCTCATCGGCAGATCCCTCGCGCTTGCGCTTGCGTTCGCCCGCCTTGGTGCCAGATCGCAAGTTTCGCTGCCCCAGTATTGGCTCTTCCGCTTCACTATCGCTCAGATCGATCAGTGGCGCTTTTCTCCGCGTAATTGCTCCTCGCCGTGCCTTTGGGACATGTGCCTCTCGCAGGACGTGGGCCAAGTCATCTTCATCCGACGCCACCGCCTCTTCATCCTTCTTTCCCGCGCTCTTCCTACCCATATCAGTGCGCTTGTCACCCTTGCGCGCCGCCCTACCAGGTTGGCACACATCGTCGGTATCTTCAACCACAGAGACAGTGTTTAGGCGTTCAAGATGCCCATCGAGTGCCGGCAGCTTCAGCTCCGTTTCCATCTCCACTTCCACGGCCTCGAGAAGCAGCCTCAACGCTTCAGATCGCGAGTCTGCTATCACTGGCCTGATGGCGTACGTGAATTCCCGCTCTGTGCATACTACGGCGGCTCGATAGCCGATGAAGTCGCTCGTTTCGTGGGAAGTGCGGCGGGCGAGGTATATGCCTGCAGCATGTTCATCTCGGTAACAGGTTTTGATGAGGTCTGGGGGAGTGTTAGCTGGTAAGACGATAGACTTGGTGCGGGGATGGTGAGTGACCTTTTATGAGGTTGTAGGTGCGGGAGTCCGATTCGCTCACTTCAGCGTCTCGGTTGAGAGCCATGATTGGGGAATTCTGCGATGCAGCAAATGAGTTGGAGACTTTTGTCCCTAACTTATACACACGGCGCATTGTTCTTCAGGCGCAAACAGATTGCTCGATGGACAAGCGTAAGCGTTTGCCTTCTCTTGTTGCGGTAGCATGCGAGCCTGAGTAGGTTCAATGGCTTCTTTGCACGTCCACGTACGCCGAAAAAGCCGCGAAGTCATACAGCCACAGCCAAGTATGCCATCACTAAATTGATACGTTAAACTCGTCTACTTGAAAAATTATGCTCTTTCACCTCCAGCGCAGAATCGGTCACTCCCGATCCAACTCCCACCTCTACACCCCATCCGCCTCCCGCCTCCCAATCCGTCCGCCCTGCCCCACTCCTTCCAATGATGTGTCCAAACCAATCCTCTCCCCCCTATAACCCATTTAAATCACGATTCCTTCAAGAAGCCTTGGATAATTCTGCCGGCCGCTGCGCACAGCTCAGTGTATCACCAGCCGTGATAATCGTGTAGGCGAAAGCATTTCCGATTCGACTCGCGAGATAAATGTATACTAAGGTTCGCGATGTTTTTTGTTTTGCGCGGGGGTTCGAGTCGAGTTGTGGTCGTAGTAGTATGTGGTGTTCTTTTGTGTGTGTGTGGTCATGGGGGGAGTGGAGGTGAGTGCGTGCGATGAGCAACGTGACTGTTAGATTGCTTCTTAGCAAATAGACTTCTCTTTTGCTGGGTATAAGTACGTCTCCTCTCGCGACATGAGTCCACCACTCACCATCTACACCCTCAAACGCAATGTCCGACGCTACTATGGCCGATGCTCAACCACCAACTCAGCCTCCTTTTGGCCCAATCCCACCCCCAACACCCCCACCATCTCCACCCGTCCTCCCCTCCGACAACGACACATACAATTATCTCAGACGTAAGCCCTGCCTCGCTCTTTTTCTCTCCCCTTCCCATCTCTTCCTCCAACTAACTAAATCCCCCAGGCCTCGCCAAAACCCTCTTTTCCACCTTCGAAATCACCATCGGCGGGCGCCCAAACGGGACGTTCAGCGCAGCGCTAGTCACCACCAGCAGCGCCCAAGAACTGGAGTTCTTGGTTGATCCGCAGGAAGGAGCCACGAGGGCGGATGCGATGATGGGCGTAGTGCGCGCGTTGGAAGCGAGGGGGATGAAGAAGATTACTCGGGTAGAGATGTTGATTCAGCAGAGGGCGATCAAGGAGAAGGAGAAGAGGGAGAGAGCGGTGATGGCAAGGGGAGTGAAACTGGAAGAAGAAGCCGGGGTAGTGATCAAGAAGGAGAAGGATTGATGGAGATGTGGTTCTCGGTAATGAGTAATATTTCTTATTCAACACAAATAGTGCTATTGCGGCTGTCTTTGGACGGCGCAGTGCTTATATGCAATGACTAAACTACGGGGAAAACAACGCCGGTCCTTTATGCAAAATGAAACTTAGACATACATATGGCAACATGTTCATTACCGCCCCTCATTATGAGCCCCAGTCATCCCATTGCCCCTTTTTCTTTTGGTTGCGTTCGCGACTTGTGCCCTTCTTGCCTTGCTGCGCGGGATCCAAGAATCCTTCTGGTATGTCGTTCCAATTCTGTGTTGACTTTGGTGGCGGGCCGGTTTGCGTTTGGTGTGCGCGTTTTTGGTCCACGGCTTGCTCGTCGCTCGAGACTTCGTAGTCGTCTTCGTCTTCATCTTCGGATATATAGTTATACTGGTCAAACTTTCTCCGATCCATGTTCTGGAGCTGCACGTCGCCATCGGCGTACATGCCATGTTCTCGCCCCAGGATTTGATCGGCCTTGCTTGGACTCCGTCTTCCCTCCAGTGGTGACTTTACGACGCCGTTGGAGGTCGTCAGGTATCGGGCAGGCTCGTCGTGTCGCAACGGAGACTGCCACTCGGGGTGATGAGGCTGCCGGGGTACGGCATTGCTGTGTTGACCGGGCTGCCAGCCTTGGGCTGTCCTTGTGGGGCGCCTAAACTCTGCTTCAGTGGGAGAATCCAGACCCCAGCCGGCAGCGCGCTCACGCTGCTTCTGGACTTGCTCTTCTGCCTCCCTGTCGCGCTTTATGCGCTCTCGTGCTGCGAGCCACTTCGGGCTCGGCTCCCAGGACCACCCATCGCCAGTCGTCGTGACTATCGGGATGAGCCATTTCAGCGGCGAAGGTCCAAATACGTGCGCGACATTGCGCTTCCATCCCAGATCGAATGCATTCGGGAGTTGCTCGTTGTCTCTCTCGTCGAGGTAGCTGTCATAGCGCTCCTGGTTCTGCTGGCGCTCCCGCTGTTCATACGAGTGGTAGGCAGGGCGCGAGTATCCGTTGCTCATAGGCGCATCACCAGGCGCTGGGGAGCGCGACTGGACCTCACCTTCCTCCGGGCGCGTCACGCCAGGCAGCGCGTTTGCATGAATCTCGCGCAGCTGGTCGCCGATACTCAATCGCCCATTAGCTTGCGCATCCAGGTAGTTGCGGTCCGTCAGATTGTGTTTCATGGTGTTCCGCAGTGGCGACAAGTAGCGCGTCTTTTCCAAACTTTCGATCGTGGTCTGACCCCTACAGGTGAGCCAAAGATGCCAGGCAGTGAAGCCAGTGATTACGATTCCAATAATGCCAGACAGTACGGCAAGAAGCACATAGTTGACGGGCATGAAGGACTCGGTGTATTGGCCGTCACTCAGAATTTCACTCCAAACCCAGTACGCAGATGTCGCAAACGATGTCCAACAGAAGAAGGTGAGGTATGTCAAAAACAGCAAGAATGCCTTGTAGTTGCGCAGGCCGACACATGTGGCGAGCCACGGGCAGTGGTGGTCCATCTTCAGCACGCAGCGCCGGCACGTGGAGCAGTGGTGGGCGCGGTCCGGCTTCTTGGACTGGCACTTGTTGCAGAAGCGAACACCGCCATCTGAGGCTTTCACGGTGAAGGACGTATATTGCAGCGCCCCGCTTTCCTGCGTGGGCAGGTGGCTGTACCCGTTGTTGAGGCTGAGGGGCGACCCCGGATCGGTAAAGACGGCGGTTGTGTAGCTCCAGTTGAGCATGAGGTAGAAGAAGACACCAAGCGCAGACGAGAACTTGCCTACACCAATGTCAGCATACATGGAGTCCACTCAGCTGCGCAACAGCTCCGGGTGTGACAAAGCAATCTGCCAGCCCGCGCCGTGTCGCAATGGCAAGTCGTAGGAGACGCACCCGTCCAGGCATTCTTCGAGGGCACGAAGCCGATGCCGGCCTGGACCCACACAGCCCACGTCGTCAGGCCGTAGACAAAGACGAGGGGGAAGTAGGTGATGGTGTTGCAGCAGTACCGCTCGACTTTCCTGGCCCAGCCGCGGCGGCGCATGGTTCGCGAAGGAGAGGACGGGGGAGAGGGCGAGGCTAGCGTGGCCATGGTCACGGGATCGTCGCGAGGCCGGGCATGTGGTGCGAGATGTGGGGGCAGCGAGGCAGTGAATGGAATGCCGGATCAGCAAGCAATGCTCGATGTTGGATGTTGGATGTTCTCTGGGGATCCAGGGCGTGGTGACGTCGTCGAGGGTCGAGGGTGCGTGTGCGTGTGCGTGTGCCGCGCGCTCGTCGGGGTTCGAGAAGGGCAGCGATGCGGAGGACGGGGGTGGTGTTGCACACGTCGTTTCAGGCGCGACGCCGCACAATATGTTTCACACAGCTAAGCCAGTACCGGACGGCTAGGAATACTGCACAAGAGTCGAGACACACGAGCACGCCAGCAGAGTCGCGCTGGGTAAAGCAACGGACGAGAGCACCGAGGGAGGCTCGAATGGCAGGCGCAGTCAGCGCCGTCGCACGTGAGGCTGACAGGCACGTGACGGCGCTGACCACCAACACCAAGGAAAACATTTGAACCCACCACCCCTCCAAACGTCCCCGGACAGCAGGCGCGAGGCTTCTCATACCTCGCACCTCGCACCTCGCGCGCCAAGGGCTGTCGGTGTCCGCGAAGCTTAGGACCGTTTGCGCCGTTGATCGCAATGACCATGGACAGTCGAACAGCCGCCCAGTTCCCGCCGTGGGTCCGGCCTGCGCGTCCTCCTCCACCAAGTGCTCGGCAATCCCTGGAGCTCGTCGCAGGACAATTTACGGTAGCCTGTCGCAAATGATACACAGACCACTATCGCCCATAGACCCCGGCCGCCTCGTACTCCACCGAGATGCGACGGGCAGAGATGAGCGTTGTTGCGTGCCATCTGCTGCTGCCCCTGCCAGAGTACAAACGTCGCGCCTGCCCACGCTGCGGGCTCTGTGTTCGGCCAGTCCTTCCTGCTCCTGCTGTTGAAGCCGTGCCCCATCTCACCTCAGACCTCTCAGACCGCTCCACCATGTGCATGTCTTGACACTCTTTCGTCTTCAACTTCTTTCTGTCCACAGTTCACTCCTGTTTGTGTTTTGCTACTTTCCTTAGCCCAGCATGCTTGCATCCAGAAAGCGGCCCTCGCCGCTGCTGTGCACCCTCACGCTCATTCTGATTCTACTCTTCTACCACAGCAGCAATGCAAACTCCATATATCAGCACTGGTCCACTACCCTCGACGAGCGCCCCGTCCACATCCCCGCGAACAGCACACTAGGTTTTGGTGCTGTCGTGGTCATCTCCAAAGAAGGTTCGGACCGCCGCCATGCCCTGCTCCAGTCAGCAAACGTCACCGACGTAGACCTTACCATCCCGAAGCAGCCCACGTGGACCGAAGGCGACTTGCAAAGATTCATCAACGGCCAAGAGAATGCGCAGCGAGGCTCAATACTCGCGTGGTTGGGCCATCGCAACGCCCTTCAATGGTACGCCATTATGCTGTGCACCCTGTGGCGCATTGCTGACCTTTGTGCACAGGTTCCTCGACTCTGGACTCGAGACCGCCCTCGTCCTGGAAGACGATGTTGACTGGGACATTCGACTCCGCAGCGTTCAGATCCCTCTCGCCGCCAGTGCCGTTCGACAACTCTTGCCAGCACCACCAACTTCACGCTCTTTCCGTTTCGGCCACCATGCCAAGAACCACACGAACTACTGGGGTGACCACAAGGACTGGGACCTGCTCTATCTAGGCCACTGCGGCGACTACTTCGAGGAAGTTACTGAACAAGGGCCGCGACTCGACAAGCACTACAACCTGACCAATATGCCACACATCCAGTACAGAGACCCTACACTACCTCCACCATCCGACTTGCATCCATTTACGCAAACACTGTTTGACACGATGAGCATACCTGCGTATACTAGAGTCATCCACCGCTCCAAGTTCCCCCTCTGCTCTTTTGGATATGCCCTCACACGCCCTGCCGCCCAGCGACTACTGGATGACCTTGCGCCCCCGAAGCTAAGAAACGGTGGACCCCGAGCATTCGACGTAGCCCTCCTGAACTCCTGCAGGAAAGGAGCAAAGACGCCTTCGCCAACCCCAGCACAAGGGAATCCAGCACCCCACCCCAACCCCGAGCTACGTCACAAGTACGCGAGCCCCGGACTGCGCTGCTGGACGCTCAACTCAGAACTCTTCCACCACATGCCCGGTCCCAGTCTAATCGACGAGATTGGCATGGAATCAGGCGAATTACCTGGGGTTCCGCCTGTTGACCTTGCGGGCCAGGCACAAGTCGTCTACCGCAACGAGACGACCAACATCGACTGCGGCTTCTGGAGCGGCGCATTTGGCTTTGACCAAGACGATACCGAACGTCTGCGATTCCTCCAGGAGCACGTTGGACGAAGAGGCAAATGCCTCAAAGAAGACCGCCAAGAAGACCAAGTCGACGCGATCCAGGCAATTGAAGAAACCACCACACAAAAGCCCATGTTCCGACACACCACACGCTCAATATGAGCTTTTCATACCACACTTCACTTCAATTCTACTTCACTGTATAAAACCATTTTGGGATACCAGCATCACAGGCGCATCATGGCTAAAGAAGGCTTTGCACACGGGCCTCTTCACGGAAATTTACGATCACCTTTTTTCCTTTCTCCTCTGTTCTCGACTATGGCAGCGGCAAAGCACTGACTGCCCTCTTTCTTGCGCATTGTATTTGGAGGCATTTTCGGCGCCACACTTTTTGCACACAGACAACGCATAGCACATACGATACAGCAAACCAGCATTGATACCCAATGAAGACTAGTAGACCTAGTCATCTTGCCAAGCAGAGCAAAGCAATCAAACCAAGATTCTCAACATCAAATCTCACATGTCCTGGCCTGGCCGTGAAGTTTTTGTTGATATCAGTCATGTTAAAAAGTCGTTATCTTTCATTGCACAGCGGCGCGCAAATTTCCGGGCCATGGCCATGCTTGCCAACATGCGGCGTCCCGTTCATCACACCTTTCGGATTCAGCGCTAGTGCGGCAGATCGACGCGCGTTGGTGAAACAATGCAGCCGCAGCGTTTTCTGTCGGTCCGTTTCTTGCTACAGAGCCGTGCCGTCCGTATAAGATGAGACGGAGCGATTTCTTATGCGATGCTATTTCTGCGCGTGTTTCTGGGGAATTGGAATGCGTAGAGTCTGGAACGGACATGGAAGGATTGCGAGAAAGCTGGGGGTTATGTGGTGGTGTAGATGGTATTAGGTATGTATGTGTACAGAGTCATGTATACATGTTGGATAGCTGATCGTAATGACAACGTGCCATCCTTCTCAGCGCTCGTGCGCCAAGCGAGGATAGAGAAAACCCGTGTTGGCAAGGCGAACCGCAGTTCGGCCTTACTCCACGGGGCGCCCTGCGAAGTGAGATGACGCCCGCTCTTAAACGCCGACGCTAGATACCAGCAGAAAACACGCTACACCTACAGTAAAAAAAAAGACGGGAATAGGAAATGGAGTGTTCATAGTTGGAAGTTGTCGAGCCAGTGCTTGATCACGATTCGACCCTCGTTGAATGATGGCTTGTCCATGCGCACGATAATCGCAGCGTGCGAGTGTCTGTGACGGTGTATGTACACAGGATGCTTCTTGAAGCCAAGCGTGTCCAAGGCCTCAATCATGCCGAACTGATCTTGCGTCAACGCCAAGGTGGGGAAATCGAGCGTATCCTTCTCGATCGCAGACTCGGTGTCTTTGCGCGTCAGGCCAGGGGACGTGGGCTGCGTGGGCGACGCGACCTCTATGCTGCCCGCGGACAAGTAGTCTGATTCCTGTGTGTTGTTGACGTTTTCGAATATGTCCTCTGCTTCGCGGCGCACGGCATTGATCATGTTACCCAGGCGATATTGTTGGATGTTGACGCCTGCTTGGCCTGATTCGTGGAGGCGGATACGGTGCGAGCTGCGGAAGGACTGAACTACGGAGTTGACGAGAAACAAGGTTGTGCCGATGGGTATGAAGACTGTCAGGAAAGCGACGATGGGCACGCGCCCTACGACAGTCGAGGTGGTGGACGCTAGCCGTTGTGTAAAGGCCGGTGGAGCTTCGGGAGCTTTTGGTGAGACGGGGTTGTCGCCATCGAGTATGACCTCATCGTAGCCTGAGATATAGTTCATGGTGACATTTTCGGGCTTGACGAAGGGGTCTGTCTGAGATATTCCGGCCGTGTAGTACGTCACTGTCCGGTCGTTGACGACGTTTGCGTACAGGCTTCGGTGCTGGAATTGCGCCAGGCCCTTGATGAATATGCTGTTGGGATCCGCCAGGACAGAAAGTAGTGACCGGCCAGTCTCCCTAAACTTGTCGATGCCAAAAAGTTGTCTGCCACTCATGGAGAGTGTCCTCGCCCCCAGTATGTTCCAGATGTGGCTGTGGTAGCCTCGCAGCGGTGTTCGCACGCCAAGATGTGGTGTCGCGAATGTAGTGAAGTTCTAATAGGCGTCAGTCGTAGTGCTCCCACGGTTGGTCTAGATGCATACCACTGGCTGTATCTTCTCGAACACCCCTCTGCTGTATAGGAGACCGATGGCGAAACGGGCTACAAGACCGCCCAGCGAGTACCCAACGACACTGATCTTCTTGATGTCATGTCCATCGTTCTTGAGGTCCTCTAGCTTTTGCTCGACTTCGCTTGCGACTCGTTCGCCACCTGTGTCGACACCATCGTACGTGAAGCTGCCGGCGTTGCGCTTTGCTACCAGGATCTCGACTTTGTCTTCGGGAAACCTCTGGCGGAGAGAATCGCTCACTTGTTTAAGATGTTCCGGGTTGCCCCATAGTCTGGTCGGTGTCAATTTACTGCTTCACTGGTGCCTTCCTGAAGCGCGTCGTACCCGTGAACAAGAACACACAGATGATCTGCTTTTTGAGGTTTGTGGTTGGATGCAGACATGGCTGATGGATTCGCTGTATGCACTTCTGATGAGTGAAGGAACGCTGTGTTTATGTGTTGCGCCTCCTCCAGGTCTCGTCCGCTGCGAGCGGTGTTATCGGGCGCAGCCCTCGGAACGTGCAGAGCAAAGTTGGCGTCACGTCAGCTACTTGGGGTTTAGTTCAGATAAAGCCTCGGACGGCCTGTTAGTCCGGGAATCTTCTCCCAGGTCAGATCGATTGTTGTGGCGCTTCAACTATTTTCTGGCAAATGTCGCGTTTCTGAGCAGACAGTCAAAACGTCATGACAGAATGATGCGCGATCGGCACGGCAGTTCGTCCGAGCCGCTGGGCCTTGCATGCTCTAGCGCCGCCAGGGTCGAACCTTAGACCTTCAGCCTCAATCTCACTCTCACTCTGGAGTCTGCGGCTCACCTTCACCGCTAAGCGCTTAGTCCATCCGTCGCAGGTATAGCTGTGGCTCGTAGTCAGGTACGAAACCTGGCCACGACACCACATTGCGGCAGATAGTCCCATCAGCACTGTCGATTGGCGCGCATTCCTGTCACACTTTCTTCCTACCTAGGTTTGTGCTGGCTTGCTTACTCTGCTTGTATGCAGAGCAAATTGATTTCGTGTCGCGCAATACTTCAGATACTACAAAGGCGTTCGTGCATTGCTCTGCTCGCGACCGACCTGAATACGAGGCCAGGAAAATCCTCACTACCGGCAAGTAGCTTTTGGTCCAGCTTGGTATGTCGCGGACATATCGCAGCCTCCTATATGATCACTAATGAGTAAGCTTCCGTGCGGTCGACGCTATGTGGCCCTCTATCCCGGCTTTCAGGAGTTTTGGCAACATCCCTTGCCCGTCAGCCAATAGATGCGAGCTGCCAAATTGCATCTTTGGCCATGAAGTCTCAAAGCCGCTCCCCAGGCTTCCATCACCCACAGCGAATGCAGCAACACATGAGCAAGAGCCAGAATTGAAGCGACTAAAGCTCAACGATGGCTCAAAGGAGTCTGTCGTGCCTGTCGCTCCTGTCGAGCCAGCTTCAAAGCCTTTCTTTGTTGGGTCGATCATGTCCAAAGACAAAACACCCGCCCCAGCCAAAGTCGCAAACACAGTCAACACTGAACCATCTAAGTCTAGCACAGCAAGCAAGCCTGTTAGTAATTTGCCGCAGTCTGCAACTCGTCCAGTATCACCACCTCCAACAGCCAAGACAGCTGCCAAAACAGATGCGCCAGTTGCGTTGATGCCGAGGAAGCTTTCGAAAGAACCAGTACCCTTCGCTAAGCGCCTGACGCTGCTGAAAGCGCTACACACTTATATGAAGCCACAGAACGACAAGATTGCCAAAGCTGTGAAGCCTGAGATTAGAGCACTGCATCTCAGTCCCAACCAGCTCAACAAACTAGCCGTGGACGAAGAAGAGAAACTTGCTCTCGAGAACCCATCTGTGTATGAGAATATCCTCAAGCATCGCCTAGTCAAGCTGAAAGGTATGACTCCCGAAGTTTGGGTCAAGGAGCGGAGAGAAGCCGTGTCGAAAGAGAAAGGAGATGCGCTAAAGAAGCCACCGCCGAGTAAGGTCGATACAGGCCTAACTCCAAAAGAAGAAGTCATATTTCTCTCAACACTTACTTGTCCTCAGGATGGACTTGATAACCATGGATACGTCACCAAGTTACCTAGCGAGGAACAGCTGAAGGAGGCCCAGCTTGTGCAGACATCAGCAGGATTCTGGGAAGAATGCGATCGTTGCGCCACCCGTTTCCAAGTATTTCCAGAGCGCCGAGAGGAAGATGGTGCACTCACGACTGGTGGCCAATGTCGGCATCACTGGGGCAAGCGTATCTTCCCTAAGAGGACGAAGAACGCAGTGCCTGAGCCGACGCGCCTGAGCTGCTGCAACGAAGCAGTAGGCTCTCCCGGCTGTATCACACACGAGACGCACGTTTTCAAGATCTCAGACCCAAAGCGCTTGGCACTGGTCATGCCATTTGTGGAGACACCAGAGAACAATAAGGCACCGCCACACACGGCAGTCTGCTTCGATTGCGAAATGGGCTACACTACCAGAGGACTCGAATTGATGCGCCTTACTGTCGTCTCCTGGCCAGTACACAAGCCAATCATCGACGTCCTTGTCCGGCCCATCGGACACATTCTCGACGTGAACACACGCTTTTCTGGTATAACTCCAGAACAGTTTGTGAATGCGAAACCATACGACCCAGAAAATCCAAAACCAGTTCGCAAAGACCTCCGTATTGTGGAGTCGCCCTATGAAGCGCGTAACCTCTTCCTCTCGCATGTTACAAGAACCACACCGGTTCTCGGTCACGCTCTGGAGAACGACCTCAACACAATCCGCCTCATTCATCCTACGATAATTGACACTGTTCTCCTCTATCCGACTCGTCAGGGTCTACCGTATCGCCATGGCTTACGCATGCTGGCGAAGATGCATCTGGGTGAAGACATACAGCAAGGCGGGGCGGCAGGACACGACAGCTACGAAGATGCGCGGACGACTGGTGAGCTGATCCGATTCAAGGTAAAGGAGAAGTGGAAGGTCCTGAAGCATGATGGCTGGCAGATCAAGGATGATGGTGTCTATCCACCGATGCCGCCCGGCACACCACCGGCGGACGCAGCATCGGCTCCCGCAGCGCCCTCGATGGTGCCGGTCGCATCCACGGCTGTAATGCAAGGCAAGCCGGCCGAAAAGAGGAAGATTGATGGAGAAGATGATGTCAGTGCGCTACCAGCAAAGAGAACTGCTTGAACACGGCTTCTCTTTATCTGCCAGAAGTATAATGAACCTCAATCAAGGCTTTTCTAAAATTTGGTAGAGGGTCATTGACGATCGAATGGGCATCAAAGGGGGAGCTTTCAATGGTTTCTCATCAGGTCTATAACCTCTCGAGGAGGTATGAAACTACTTGTGGCGAAGCAGTCTTGCTCCGCATAGGCGCGAAGCTTGGCGGGAAGGACTATGTTTGCAAGCCCGAACACTTCCACTCCAGAACTTTGGGTAATGGTAGTAACACCTCTTGGCTTCTGCATCCTATAGTCGGCTCGATGTGGATATACGACTGCATATAATACACGCAGACCCTACACGATTCGAACAACAATGTCCACTGTCCAGTGTAGCTGCTTACGTGATGCCCCGTCCGTTTATCGACCATCTTTGCCACAAATCTTTTCGTCTGAGAATGGCGCATTCAATCGCTTCCTAACAGGGCATGATGTGTTTGCCTCCCATTCGTGTCTTGTTCCTCCGTCCCTATCATTCATGTCCCGTACTCGTCCTCGCTTATGACTCTCATCCTTTGACCTTGGGCACATCCAACCCCTGTACGCCCTCCAGACTCTCCGTAACAGGCTCATAGACCACATCAACATCCAAGTCCTTCATGACCCCAATCACAACGCCCACGCTCTCGATGAACCCATTCACGGCAACGCGCAACATGCGATTCGTCGTCGCCGCGTAGTTTACTTGCAGCACGTCGCCTTTTACTTCGAAAGCGCGGCGCACGAGGGGCGAGAGTTCGGCGTCGACGGAGAGCGCGAGATGTGCTGTGGATGCGAGGGACGGGGTGGGGAAGGGTATTGAGAGTGTGCTAGCATTTATCAGCAGAAGAACAACATCAAAATACACACCGAGAGATACTTACAGTGTACACGGGAAATCCTCCGCCTTCCAGCCCTTGGGATCCGCCATTGCGCAGTACTGCGCTCTCGCGGTGTTGCGGCTCAAACTTCGCGAAATGTGGGGGAGGCAGAGGGGGGCAGCTAGGTCGAAAGCGGAAAGGTGGACAGGGAGCTATGACCATCCGTGTCACTCGAGGGCGTCATAGAGCATCATCATCACTGTCTAGGGAATTTGCACGAGCTATGGCTGGAGATACTGCTTTGTTAATACACCACCGATTTCCAAAGTAATACTTCCAAAGTCACTGTTTCGAAGAAGCATAAATCACCATGTTCCGCAATATGGCATCAACGTCTTCACGGACATTCCGCACCATTCAGACGCGCCAATTCTCCCTCTCAACGGCACGTCGCGCGGGCTCGGATGGGAGTGTCAAGACAGACAAGCATGCGGTAAATAAAGCGCAGGCTGGGGACACGCATAATGTCCAGGAAGCGAATGCGAGTGCTGGCATGCAGTGAGTTTTTTCCCCCTCATACCTTCACGCGCGAATTCGTTGGGTTAACGATGATGCAGGAAGAAAAGCAGTGGGACGGGCGGAAACGCGGCGGACCAGAAGGATAACGCGGGCGGCAAGACCAAGGCGAAGAAGGAATTTCCTGAGGCGCCGGATGTGGCGATTGGGATGCTGGATGAGAGGGGTGGGAAGGGTGGTTAGAGTGGGAGTTGTGTGATGGGAAGGATAAATGGCATAGTGCTTAGTATCTCATGTTAAGGGAGCTTATGGACAGGCATTGCCCTGCGAAGAGGAGTTGAGCAGTGCCAGACAAAGCTGCGTACATGTTTTCTACGGCATGCTCTTTAACTAAAAGAATGTTGATGGATCTCAACATTTCATGTCTTCCTACGCGTCTTCACGTGCAGTCACACATTCAACCGCATTTCCCAATCCCCATGCACCCACCCCACTCCATCCTGCGGCTGAACCCCTCGGCCCTCCACCACTCACTGCAATCATTCCAGCAACTTTCCCGAACGCCTACTCCAAGCCCTAGCCCCACAATAAGTCTAACGCGTGCTCCAACCGGCCTAACGCACTCTTCGATCACCTCCCGGATTCCCCAATCCAGTAACCCTGCAACGTGCCTAGCCTCCAACGTCATCTCAGCCTGGATCCCCAGCCAACAACTCGCCCACCATGTCTAACTTTCCCCGCGAAATGGCACCCGCGGACCCATAATTACCCCGGACGCGCCTCCGCATTTTAGAGTGCACATGGGATGGTGGGCGTTAGGCTCGATGTGGAGTTTCCGGGAGCGTGGTGCTGGACTGAGGGGAGATGCAGATATAAAAGGTACATAGGGATGATGATCTGCTGCGGAGCTTATTAGTTGCAAAACTGCGTTGCGTTGCGTTGCGTTGCGTTGATCATTTGGAGTGTGGAAGTGCAACAAGATTCATCATGAAGTTTCTCGAGTTGAGGGGCAAGGCCCTAATCGCCATTATTCTCATGACTTCTGGGCTGGACTTTTTGTTGTTTGGCTGTGGGTTTTCTATTCTTCTTTCTTTCTTTCTCTCTCTCTCTCGATTGAATATTGGAGGAGTGCTTGCTAATGCAGAGTAGATGATCAAGGTCTCTTTGGTGGCATCCTCGGCGGTGAACGCTTCAAAGACACGCTCGGCCGCCCGAATCCTACCATGACAGGCCTCGTCACGGCAATCTACGATATCGGGTGCGCGCTCGGTGCGGTCGTGGCGTTTGTGTTTGGCGAGCGGATTGGGCGGAAGAGATCGATCATCCTCGCGAACGTGATTGTCATTGTCGGTGCTGCGATTCAGACGGCGTCGTTTGAGTACTGGCAGATGTTTGTGGCGCGAATCATTGGCGGTGTGGGCGTGGGACTGTCGACTGTTGCGGTCCCAATTTTGCAGTCTGAGACGCTGCCGGCGCATAATCGCGGTGCGCTGCTGGTTGTGCAGTCTGCGCTCATTATCATTGGAGTCGCGATCGCGTCCTGGCTTTGCTTTGCCACTCTCTACGCACACAGTTCGCTGCAGTGGCGCTTCCCCGTCGCATGCCAGATCCTGTTCTCAGCACTCGTCCTGTGTCTCTGCCCATTCCTGTGCGAGACGCCTCGTTGGCTTGCGCAGAAAGGGAAAATCGATGAGGTACGCTCATCAACTCCAACTTCCTCCTCCCATACTAATAACCACACCAGGCCAAACACGTCATCTCGCGGCTTCTCGACAAGCCCCTTGACGACGACGAAGTCATCGGCCAACTCCAGGAAATTCTGACCACCATCGAAGCCGAATCCCAACTGGAAGAACCCAGCTGGTCCGAAGTCTTCAGCAACACCACCAAAACGCGCAACCTGCATCGCGTAATCCTCGGCATGGGCCCATACCTCTTTAATCAGTGGAGTGGCATAAATTCATTGTGCTACTATTTAGCCGTCCTCCTCCAAGACTACTTAGGCTACTCCCCCAGCATGTCCCTCATCCTCGCTTCGGTAGCATTCACACAATACGCCCTCTTCTCCTGGCCGCCCTATTTCTACATCGACCGGATCGGCCGCAGAATGTGCGTCATGCTGTCCTCGGCAGGTTGCGCAGCATGCATGGCCATCGTCGCCGGCACGCTGGCGACGAACAGCTTCTCATCCGCCGCCGCGGCCGTTGCGTTCATATTTCTCTACCTTGACTGCTTCACGTTGGGTATCCTCCCGGTATCCTGGTCGTACTCGGCGGAAATCCAGCCGCTGCGCGTACGCAACAAAGCAACGGCCGTCGGCGTGTTTGCGCATTGGATGTCGAATTTCGTCGTGGTGATGGTCACGCCCATCGGGCTATCCTCAATCCGTGGGCATTATTTCTGGGTCTGGGCGGTGGTGTGCGCGAGCTTTGTGCCGCTGACGTATTTCTTCGGGGTGGAGACGAGCGGACGGTCGTTGGAGCAGATTGATGAGATGTTTTGGGAGAATTCGAGGGTGTGTATGGGGCTGAATGCGGAGAATAGAAAGGTCGTGAGGGCGAGTCGGAGTGATGAGGAGGAGAGGTATAGGACGTTTGCCAAGGGTGGTGACAAGACGGTAGTGGAAATGCAGGAGGATGCGCAAAGCTTCTAGGCGGATTGCTAAGGCGTGTCGCTACTGCGAAGATGTTGGTAGAGAGCAGTGTTGGATGAGGAGTGTATGAAGATGGTCAGTATCAGGTGTTGCAACCATTCGTGCACGCCCCGTCAATTCTACGAGCACTGCCAAGAATTATCTATACATCGTATACTGGCCTGTGACTTGATGACTGTTCATAATATCATCAAGTGCTAGAAAAATGCTCTAGGATCCATTAGTGCACCAAGCATCACAGACACAACACAGTAAGTCACTTCATCGAGCAACAAAGTGTGATTTTCTAGCCCCCTTTTCTTACTAAACGTCCGTTCGATAATCGCCAATTTTGAATGTTCGTCAATGATAGTGGGAGAAGTGAATGCTCAATCTGATTAGATGCTCCTTCCACTACTGCAGCGCTAACATCGGTGTCGTGATTTCGAACCAGCGATTGCTCGAGTCTATACATGTTGGTCCAGCGCAGTGTGCTGTGCCTGTCTTGCACATCCGACTGTGTGCTACGAGCACACAGATCGGACTTGGAGGCAGAGCATCGATGCTAGCTGCAGTACGTCGTGGTCCAGCATCTGTGATGGATCTCACGTATTGGTGGTCGCCGTTCATAGGCCAGTGCGTGAAAGGTCAACGGATCGAACTTGCATGACACGCGCTTGTGGCGGCCGGATGGTGAGGCTTGCAACCAAGACGAAAGGTTAGTAGCGTAGGACAGTTCCTAGCTATGCTTGCGCGACATCATATCAACCACCAATTTGACTAGCGAAAGCGGTGGACACACTGCGCGCATCGTCATCGTCGAAGCCGCCTAGACCATTGCGTAGACCGCCACGACCAGCCCCGAATCCAGCACCCAGAGCCGGACCTTGGCGAGTTGATTCAACGAAACGGCTGAGACGGTCAGACTGGCTTAGCGACGTGGGCTTGTTATAATCGTTCAAGCTAAGTCCCGAGAGACTGATACCGCCTGGAGCATCGCTGCGAGAGTCGGTCAGCTCACTAGCGGCAACAGACTCTCCAGCTACACTGGCGGGTGCACCATTTCGGCCCTTGGCGCCAGACCCAGGGCGGCCAGGTAGTGGCCATGATTCCTGGAAGTTGGAGAACATGGGAGGGTAGTTGGACGGAACACCAACGCCGCCAAGGGCAGACGAATGGACCGAGGACACATCGTCTGGGATGTAACCAACTATCGAACCGTTGTCATTGTACTCCTGACGTGTGGGCTTGTTTCCGCTCCAGCTACCTTGGCGACCAGAAGTCATCGCATTCGCGTGCTGGTAAGCCATCTGATAACGCTGAGGTCCACGGTAGGTCTGCTTTGGACGACTGAATTGGAGCAAGGAAACCTGCAAGTTGGTCAAGGGTCCCTCCACAAGACAGTGTCGCTCCTTGAAATGGAGTAGGAGGTAGTGCCAGAGCGGATGCTTTGAGAGTACTTTAGGATTGCCGAGAATGACGAGACCGTATTTGGCACGCGTGAGAGCAACGTTGAGACGACGAGGGTCGCTCAAGAAACCGATGCCCTGGTGATCGTTGGAACGCACGCAGGATAGGATAATAAAGTCCTTCTCACGACCTTGGAAAGCATCGACTGAAGCTACCTCGACGTCTTTATAGTTCTCCTTCTTGAAGCTACCGGTAGCCTGCATGGAGCTGACGACGTAGCTGCGCTGGCCTTCGTATGGTGTGATGATACCAATGTCGCCTGGCTGTACACCTGCCTTGAAGAATCGCGTGACAATCTTCTCAACATTCTGCGCTTCAGTACGGTTGAGGTATGATGTACCGGAGGCTGAGATCTCCTCAGCGCCGAGGTTCGACCAAAACATCATTGGACTGTCAGCGACTGGCCATGGGAAATCGACATCACGACGGATACGCTCTTGCATCGTGACACCGTTCTGTAGGGAGCCTTCGTAGAACATGTTGGATGGGAACTCAGACAAGCAGGGATGCATACGATACTGCACTTGAAGTCGGATCGGTGAGCACCCAAGAATGACTAGACGCTCGAAAAGCGACTGGTTAAGACCAGCTGTGGCAGCCTTCTTGTTCATGATGACAGGTCCTAACTGTTGGTGGTCACCAACAAGAACAACCTGCTTGCAACCAAGGACGAGAGGAATCATGCACTCGGGTTCGGCAGACTGAGTAGACTCGTCGATCAGAACTGTGCGGAACTTCATCTTGGAAAGTCGAGGATCGCCTGCTCCGACGCAGGTACAGCAGATGACATCAGCTGCGTTGAGAATCTCCCGCTCGGCTGCGCGTGTAAGCTGTTTGAACTTCTTTTCGTCCTGGCTTGACAGCTCGCCAACATCGCTCTTGAGCTGGTTCAGCTTGTTGAGCTCGACGTTGGTATCATTCATTCGGACTTGCTCATGGAGAGACAAGAAGCCAACTGGCGATTCGACATCCTCCCTCGACTTGGCAGTGACACGAACCGTCTTCAACCCAGTAAGATGAATACGTTCGCACAACTGGTCGACCGCGACGTTGGACGGTGCACAGACGAGGACCTGACTGGCGCTAATCTTGCACAAGTGGTAGATGATGGTGGCGGAAGTAACTGTCTTTCCTGTACCTGGAGGTCCCTGGATCAAGCTAAGGGGCTTCTGTAAGACACTCTTCACAGCGTTGATCTGACTGCCGTTAAGCTCGGGAAGACCAGGTACACTGAACTTGCGGGGAATCTGGATCTTCATGGGCGCAGACGCGACCTCGTGACCGAGCAGGCGGTGAAAGATGTATCCAGACACACTCATCTCGTCAATGGCAAAAGTCTTCATGGCATGCTGCATGCGGTCGAAAGAAGTAGCCTTCCAGACGTAGTCGGCGCTGAAGTTGTGGGTGCATTCGGTGGGAACCGACTTGTGGTCGCCCTTGGTACGCAATTCTATCGTGACCTCGTCGGACTGGTTGTTGGGAATCTTGATGACATAGCCGACACCTTCCAAGTGGGGGCGGAGCTCTCCGGTATAGCGCAAGCGCATTTCGTCGCCCACAGCAAGCTTGACGTCGCCCAACTCCAGCTTAGGGAGAATGAAGCTTGCCGTGTGCTTGTTGTTCAGGGCCATGTCCCAGCGCACGACCAGATTGTCCTGCGACTGCGACTCTTTCAGCTTGCGGTCGTAGTCGGCCTCGATCTTAACCAGAGGCCCAAACACGTTCTGGTACTGGAAAGCATCGTCGTAGCGCAGCAGAACCTTTGCAATGACCTCCTCTTGGCCGGCACCTTTTTCAAGATCGGCGATTGTGGCATTCGCGTTGTCCTTCCACAGCTCTTCGAGCTTCGCGATGGTCTGGGGGCTGAGGTGGCGGGCGCGGAGCTGTTCTTGGTCGGTCGGGGCAGGCACGAGCCAGGGCAGGAAGGAGCGGTCCTCGATCAGCGGCTGCCAGCGGGACGTGTCCCAGTTCATGTCCTTCTGCGAGGGCATCGAGGCGCACGGCTGGCGACACAGCAGCACAACGACCGTGTCGGACTTGGCGGGGATGAAGCCGAGGAGGAAGACGTTCTTGGTGCCGCAGTTGTAGCACTCCAGCGTGGTGTCGCCCAGCGACGAGGCGGGGTGCAGCTGGACTTCCTTGTGGCGGGCGCGGACGAGGTGGTTGATGATGTGCGACGACGACGAGTTCCCGCGGGCGCTGCAGAACCACTTGGTGCAGGCCAGGCACTTGACGACGCTGCCGGCGTTGTGGATGCCGCAGTAGGCGCACGCGTGTGCGGGGAGTTCGACCCTGGAGTTAGTTAGAATCATGTCCACCCAATACGCCCGACGGCTCTCTTACTCTTCCTCAGCCCGCATCGCAGGCTTGCCGTTGGCGCCGCCCACGGGCATGCTTGCCATGCTCTCCATATCGTCATCATCGTAAATATCCGTTTCGTCATCTTCCTCGCCAATTCGGCGTCGGCGTGAGCCCGTCAGGCCATGATCCAGGATACTCTCGTCGTCGCCGGCACCAGCGTTAATGGTCGCCGCAGAGTCTGATACCAGGTGGTTGCCCATGTGCGTGAATGCGCCCTCCATGGTGGCTGGTTGACCGCGCCTCCAGCGCAAATTGTTGGGTTTTGAGCGATAGGGTGGCGGGTCCGGCCGCGTGTCGGCGGTAGGGATGGAGTTGAGACGTGTATAGTCTGGTAATTCACACCATCTCCGCGTACAGAGAACTGTTGATTGTGTCGACTGTGTTTGCGGGTAGTTGCCAGAGCAGTCGCGAGTCCCAAGGTTGCGACGGAAAGTTCGTGGTAACGTTAGTCTGTCTTGGCAAGGGTCTCCGAAAGTCCCCCGCTTTTCGCTCCTCACCTTCACTTCACTCTTTCATGTCAAGACAAATCTCCAACTAGGATTCAGCCTTCGTTGAAGCGCATTCAGCCTCAGGTCTAGATATCTGAAAATGCATCTTGTTAGTTGCTGATCTTCTGCACGTCATGAGCATTGCGACACCCTCCCTTGGCTTGTATCGCCTTGCAGACAGGGCTCGTTCACGCCGCTATCTACGTCTTACCCAGCCACTCACAGCCACATCTGAGCACCCCCACGCCGAAGTCAAATTCAGCCATGTACAAATACATCAAAGGTAGACTACCTTGAGCCTCTCGAAGAGGCAGCTGAACATGGCGGATCTGATGCGACGCACCATGCAGAACAATATCCGCGGAGAGCGTCCGATCAACCCTATTGGTGCTTGGAAACCACTGCATGGCAAACCAACCAGCACCACGATTCCAACAACAGGGATGAAACGTGCCGTGGCGGGACTGGCCGGCTGGTCTATCACGGCTCATATACCGTGTGCGGGGTACGGAGCCGGCGTGAAGTGTGAGCGTCGATTCCACCACTTGAGTACGTATTTGTAAAGACTACACTCTGTAGGCCGGGCAAATCTATGCGAATCCGACCTATCCGACATCCTACTGAGGACCGTTATACTAAGCTTCCTGTTCCTATCGGTCCCGTCTTGATCACCTGAGACATGCAGCTGCTGTGTAACCTGAAGACCAACGTCGCTTACAGCCAACTCGATAGTTCCCGACCTCAATTACTATCATGACGCTCGAATCCGCGAACCCCGCAGCTCCATGTCGACTCTACGGACGACAAAGCACGGCAAGTCATCACCATCACTCGTCTTATCTGCCGTGCGTGACCTGCAGAGGTGCATCAAAGTGTGCAGCATGGTGGTCCAGCGCTCGAAACTACCCAGCCAACCACCGACACAGCATGTCGATGACAAGCGATGAGAGTGAAGCAGTTCGAAACGGACCGATTGCTGCATACAAAGTACGCGATGCTAGCCGCATTCTCTCGATCGCTGCTGCTTCTATGCAAGTAATGATCAGCCCCTGCTTATAGTATCCTGGATCGTATGCACTGCACCGCAGTGTTTGTGGAGCATGAGCTACATACACCTTGCTTGACCTGTCCGCATGGCAGTACGAGCGCTAACCGCGATATGCCGGTTTGAGTGAACCCCATCAAAGACGACAGCGTGCATAGCTTCTGCATTCTCCACACGATTGGGGCAATAGGAGCGAGATGTGTACTCCGTGCGAACAACATGAACTGGACACCGATAGTCTGTCTACATCCCGCGCTGCAGAGACCTTAACCGCTGCAAGCGAGCAGTTCTTCTGCTTCTCAGTAGACTCCGGCGTTGTAGATATCCGTTTGGCCCACATGGTCAGCTTCCGATGATGCTCGTCAAACTATGGGCAATCGCTAAGATCGCTATGCGCGCCATCTTCCATGAAATGGCATCCACATGCCACGCCTCATTGCGCCATCATACATGGAAGAGCGTCAGACAAGACTTTTGAGATTTGCGATATGCGCCCTTGCCAGCCCGCGCTCACCGGCGAACATGATCGGTGTTGCACAACTCATGGCACAACAGCTCCAAACAGCGGGGATATCCCAGTCCCATCCAGTAGTGCCGCATATCAGACAGCCTCGAAATGGCTGACCTCGCAGCAGCGCCCACCTGACAACCGCCTTGCACAAGAAACATACCCAAATCCATCCACGCACAGCCCACGCCTTCCTTCAACGCTGACTGTACTCGGAGAATACCACTCTCCATCGGTGAACAGCGCACGCATACAAGCAAGCGATCGTGTCTATTTCCATTGCATTCATCGCGCTTAATTCTACCCGCCGGGCTTACCGTCTGAACAAGTCTCGCTAGGCCGCGTCAGTGCCAGAGTGCAGTTCAGCTCGTCACCGATGAATGCGGGTGATGCGATCTGATCGCACGCACGTCAGCCTCCACAGACGAGGGAGCCGCGCCTTGGGGATGAGGTTGCATTGCGCCTCCGAGTCTGACCATTTGCATGACAGGACATGCCATCTCCCAACTCGCTCTCTGTCATGCCAACACCTATGCTTGGACCATATCACGCACTGCACTGCGCCGTACTGTACTGTACGACACTGCATGAACTCCCAAGTGCATCACTGACGTGCGCTGCGGCGCTGTACGCCCCTGACTCGGCATACATAGCCGTAAGCTCTAGCAACAACATTCCAGCCTGCTCCGTATCATGCTCTCCACTTTCCCTCCCCAGCCCGCATGCGCACGAGGGCGCAGCCGCACTTGCATGCTGGCCTTGCATGCCTTCCCACTATCGAAAAAAAATCCTCTGCGCAGGCAGCATGCGCCCCCAGCATCCTGGTGCCAAAAGTGAAGCAGGCAAACGTACACACACTCGCTTCCATGCTGCGGTTTGCAGGTGCATGGCGAGTGCGGGGAAAGCCGCTCGTGCCCCATGTGCGGTGGAGAATCTTCGGCCGATTTTTTGCAATGTTGCCTTTCTGCTGGCGTGCGGGAATACTTGTGGTGGGGCCAACGGCAAACGGCAAACACGTGGTTTGAGCAGCGGGAGACACGGAAACTAGTCGCCACGTCACTGGGTAGGCATGCAGGAAGGGAAGATCAATGATTTGCGGGCGGCATGAGCGGGATGAGGTATGGCACGCATGTACAAGCAAAAGAAGAGGCCCAAGTGGTGTAGTAAATCATGCCGTTGCAGCGAAGCAAACGAAGCACAGATGAAATTGGTTGGGGTATCATTTCTATATCGAGTTTGTTTGTATCTTTGTTGTGGAGAAGAATTTCCCTCTGCCTTTGCAAGTCTCCCAATGGCCATGCCCATAGTGTAGAGTGTTGGGCACTATGCAAAGACTTTGGAGGGTGACATTTGCCAATGCACGTCCCTGTTGCTCTGCTGTGGCCTTTATCGACTGCCAATCGCTTGAAACCCTAAGATGTCCTGCATGCCCGCCCACAGAAGCGAAATGAAACGCCGTGATCCTCTCACACAGTGCTGTTGGATCAAGAGGCAAGAAAATAGAAAAAGGAGCTCAACCCAGCCCGGTGTATTTGAAAATGCCATCCATGCAAGCTTGGGTCATGTCGTCGTCAATAAATGTGGAAAAGGTATCAAAGAAAGAAACAGGGTGAGGAAAAGAGACAGAAACAATGCTAGCGATCGGGAGCAATGAAGCCCCATGAAAAGGAAGAAGGGAAGTCTAGGATATCGCTGGAAACAAAAGTGTATGCCGAAATGGGTGGTGCGCGCCGGCTACCAATCCCTTGTTGCATCCCATAGCATCCTACTGTTACGCCGGTGACCCACATCTGCATGGGCCGAACAGTAGATGCAAGTGGTATAGCGAGCAAGATGTGTTGTACAAATTTTGAGAAACGATCGTGGTCCAGCCGGATAAAGATCGATGAAAACTTTTCAGCGCGGGACGTTAAGCCGAGGCATGTTGGGCGTGAGCAAGTATATCCGCGGACAGTCTGGACCAGCGGTGAACTGCCGTGTAATGTTGAGCGGTTTTGTTAAGTGTTGCGATGCCTCGCTATTCGCTTCCCGAACGTGCGCGGAAGCCGGAGAAAAGAACCGCGAGCTCCCTATCGTGGCGTCGGAAAAGCCACTGCAGTCCCGTGTCGGATCCAGAAACGCCTAATGAAAAAAAACATGAACAAACGGAAAGTAAATGGTACGATGGAGGCGCCCGTATGATGACGCGTGGCCGCACATGTCATCATAAGCTGCGGGCATTGGGGATCCTCCAAAGTTTGGTAGGTTTATCGCTCAAATGTGGAGGAGCGACTTATGTAGTCTAGATCCGACTCGCGCGACTCGCTACCAGTGCGTTCCTCAAGGCGCTTTCGACGCTCGCTTGGGCCACGGCTAATGAGACGCCTAACGAAATTACGAGGCTTCGTAGTCGTTGGCTCCAGACTTGGGCTTGAGGGCTCAAGCGGCGAGTTGAGTGATCCAGTGCGCGAAATGGGAACTTCAGGCGCATCAACAATTTCCTGCTTCTTGATCTTGCAGAACAGCGTTGAGAACAGGTACTGCTCGCCGTTGGTGTCGAAAAGTGGAAGGTGTCGGTAGCCTTCCTGGACACTGTTGAGCTTGGCAGTGAAGGATGCCAGAGGAGCGTAGTTTGTGGTCTTACCGTCGGGAGAGTGCCAGACAGTCCATCGCACAAAGACAAGACTTGGAAATCTCGTGGTGACCTTCATCTCAATGTCTTGGGTGCCTTGAAATTCGGGATTGTAGCCATTACCCCCGACAATTTCTGTACGCTTGCGCAATGGGTTGCCGAGGCCTGAGTGGCCATTTGGTGCAGATGCATCTTGTCCACCAACACCAATTGCATTGGCACCCATGTCTTCTGCGCAGTACATCTCGAACTCAACGTAGGGGTTGATGTTCGCTTCTTGGGCTAGACCGCGAGGACGAGGTAGCTGCTGGGCAGACATGATCTGGACAGTGAACTTGACTTCTTTCTTGGGAGCCTTCCTTGGGCCGTGGATTGTTGTTTGTGAGCCACGTCGCAATGTGGTGGGCTTCAGCACATATCCCGTGCGGTCGTCACCACCAGCAAACATGGCTTGATTGAGCTGCTGGCCGAGATCGTAAGTTTGCCAGTTTAGCGCGACCATTTGGACACCACGACGCCAGCACTTGAGAGGATCGAAGTTGGTGGAAGTGATGCGGAATGCATGAGGGTAGACGCGCATAAGACAACGCACGTTGTGCTCCTCAAGCAGGTGCTTTTCGCGTGATCCAGTCTTGGTGAGAGTCTCGAACTTGCGCTCGTTCAGAGAGAAGACGTGGTTGAAAGTGTTCGCGTCCGTGCAGCCAAAATCAGTGAACTTGACTCCCCGCGTGTACACACCCAATGTACTGAGCTCTTTGGTGATGTTGCTGGTCTTAGTCTTCTTGGGCTTCTTTGATTCCTCCATCACGGTAGCGTTCGGGCTGTCACTGTCTTCAGCCGAGCTGACGATTGCTGATGGTGGGTTGGTAGGGGGGTTGGTGATGTTCGTCGATGTTGAAGAAGTCCGAGGTGACGCCCAGAAGGAAGCGCTTCGCTCAGGTGGGCTCATCGATGGCGGGCTTGACAGCAGAGGCGAGTTCGGGATAACATTGTCGTTCAACACGACTGGGCGGGACCACGGCGAGCTGAAGCTTCGCTGGCGCCGGGTTGTCAGCTCGTTCGCCAAAGCCTTGGTGTCCAGGTCCTCGGAAGCACCCTTGACCTTGATCAGAATGCGGTGCTTCAACTCTTCTGGAGTTGGCAGAGTATGGGACTCGAAGTCGAGTGGTTGCAGCACTAGAGCGTCTTTGAACTCTCCGATCATGATGCGGGCCATGGACTGTTGTTGCATGGGCGAGCAATGCACTTCCAGCGATAGAATCAGTGGGTAGGGTGACTCTGCAAAAGCGAACTTGTTGACGACTTTGATAGTGTCGTGGAAGGAGATGGCCTTGGTCAATGTACGACCATGCATAACGACGGGGAGGCCATCACCACCGTCCCAGCAGTCGATTTCGATGCATCGGCACCCTTTCTGTAGAGCGCTGATGTAGGCTTCTGTGCTCGACTCGCCTGCGACTTGGCGACCGAGGAGGTATGTGTTGTGGGAACTAGAGATGAAGTACTCGTTGAGTGGCCTGTTCAACTGCAGCTCCCCCGCAGTTGGTTTCGGCTTCAGGACAGAGTTGTTGCTTGATGTCAAGAAGGTCTGGAAGGCGGGGAAGTTCATTGTGAGCGGCAGTGGGGTAGCTCCACCTTCTGTTGGGGTGGCCCTGGGTTTCGTTCTGCGCGCAACCCTGTCGAAGATGCTCGTCCAGCCTTCAACGTCTGCATCAACATCGATACCCTGTTCTTGTTGTAGGAATCTGAAGAAGGTGGGTCTGTCCATCTCTTCCGCTCCAAAAGTCAGGGAGTCGAAGATTCTTTTGATGTCTTTGCGTTCTCTTAAGCGAGTAACGAAGGAGAGGAATTGTGTTTGGTTTAGTTTGTCGGAGCCATCAGGGGCAGCTTCCGAGAAGTAAGCACGAAGGGTGGCCTCGGTACAGTTGATGTGCAGGCTGCGGCATAATTCGACTGTGCTGGGGAAGTCCAATGACTCCTCGTCGTTTCCACGCTTCTTCATGGCGCGCTGCCAGACCAGCTTTGCACTCTTGTCTTGGAAGCCTTGCAGGCCGATCATCATCTCGCTGCGGTTACGCGAGACAGAGTCGAGCGTTTTTGTCCACATGTTGAAAACGCCAGCGTCTGGAGCGACCAGGTGCATGGTCTTGATCTTGTTCTTGGAGCGTGTGGTGTCGGTGTAGACAATGGTGAACCAGTACGGGGCCCAGTTTTCGGACATGTCACACTCCTCACGGTAATGCTTCGCATCTTGACCGTAGCGTATCTCCTTGACGTCGTCGATGTAGAAGCTCTTTTGCCGCGAAGTGTCCCAGTACACTCTGGCCGATTCCAGATCGAGACGTAGAGTGATGGCCTTTTGCTCTTTCTTGGTGATCTTCTTCATTGGGGTGCCTTGTTCGAGCCGGGAGGGGAGGATGGGTGCCAGGGCCCTGTTCTCGGACATGGAGGTGGTGCTTGAAGACATGTTGATTCCAAGGCCGTTGAGCGGGGGCTCGCCGTAGTAGTCGTCTATGGCGTCCTCCTCTTCGTAGGCCTCGAGGTCAGAAACGCAGGTGTCGGCGTCGATGGCGGTCCTGCTGTCACTGCGGCGGCGCATAATGACTGGTCCGGAGCTCTTGTCCCGGTCCCTGTGCGCAGTCGTGTTACCCCGGCGGAAGCGGTTTGGGATGCCCTGTGCGCCGCGGCTCACTCTTCGAATCAGGCCGGGGCCCTTGCCCAAGGCCTCTGCCATTGCAGACGGAGACGAGGTGGGTGGCGACAGTACCGGGGGCGGAAGGAGTGACTCGGGCAGGGTGTAGGTAGGGACAGCGGGCAGCGAGGAAGGAGCGAAAGGCACCATGCCCTCTGGGGTGGACTGGAGTGAGCCATTGAAGAGCGAAGGCGTTGAGGCCGGGCTGCCCCGCGAGCTGGGGATGTTGATGGCGGTGGAGGTCATGCGGGCGAAGCTGGGCGAGGGCGAGGGCGAGGGCGAGGGCATGCGCGGGCGGGAGTGCTGCTCGTAAAAGAGCGACATGGTGGTGGTGGTAGTGGTAGCGGTAGTGGTAGTGGATAGCGGAGCAAGACGAGCGGCCGTGTCAAAGTATCTTCATGGCGCAGAGCTGGCAGTCAGAATGAGCGGAACTGGCGAGCGGGCGCGTGTGCAAATAAGAGCATGCAGAGGATCAACAGCCGGCTGGGGTCCTGGAGACAGTCGAGGCAGGCTAGGCGGCGTGCTGCATCGTGGTATCGTGAGTCTGACAGCGGCTACGACGGATTGGGCGCACAAGCGCGCTGCGCGGAGGAGCACAGAAAACGAACGCGACGCGGGTCAGCTGGGCAGGTGCGATGGGATTACTGAAGAATTGACTTGCAGCAGCGTGCAGAAGCGTGGTGCTGCAGAAGCGTGCTGGCGACAGGGGTCGGAGTGCTATACGGAGCAATTCGTGGGGGTTGGCGATCGAATGCGGATGGATGGGACGCACAAGGTGAGGCGGCGGAATGCGGAGTGCAGCAGCAGGTGAGGTGAGGTGCGAGGTGCGAGGTGCGAGGTGCAAGGGTACGAGGGTACGAGGCGTGAGGCTTTTGCAGGTCGAGGACGACTGAGACTGGGCCGCTGTCCCCTTTGTAGATGGCAGGCTCAGTCAGGTACACTTGGACAAGCCTGGGAAACGGCGACGGGCGCGCCTACCCTGCAACGGCCATAGCGCCAGCGAAATCTTCTGAAGCGCAATATTACCACCACCATCATCCCTTGACTCTGCGCTGGCTCCCTGCCATTCGAGCCCACTACGCTGACATGGCTCCGCGCGCCCGCTTCCCTGCAAAGCGCTGCTGCTAGCCACTGCTAAGTTTTGAGGAGCCGGCGCCGGCATGAAACGCCCTGAGAGATGACGTTGGCTGGGTTTACCGTTGAAGACTGCCCAAACCCTCGCCCAATCACACCCGCCCGTCTTCAGCCTAACCCGCGCAGCATCAGGCACCCAGAAACAAAGCGAAACGTTGTACCGCTCACTGTCGCAATACGACACAATTCTGCCGCATCATCCGGCCAAGGATCGTCGGCAAGGCTGAAGTCTGTGCGGCACGCAGCACGCAGCACGCAGCACGCAGCACGCAGCAGTCATGCTTGGTGCTCCGTCGTACTTGCGAACGAATGCAATCCCTCCCTCACCGGAGGATGTCAAGTGTTGGCATGCTGCGAAACAAAGACGAGGGACTATCAGCAGACTTGGCCCCGATGGCGGCACCGCAAGTGCTGTGTCCATCCTCATTTCGACCATTGTTTGGCGCCTCAGACTGCCACATCCGTCTTTACCGACTTGTCTGCTTTGCCAATCCGCCTGCCTGTCCCGACAAATTACGGTGAGCCCTCGGGTGACACTGGCTTTCCAGGCAATTGATATGCTGCCAGCTCGTGTGCTGGCCAAGTAGCGGTGATGAGCCACGACTATCAAACAGCACGCCCGGCGAGTCGCAGCCACCCATTTGAGGCGCTCCTCTCCACCTTGCGCACGTGGGACCGCCGTCATGAAACAAAGTGCGAGTCCGGCACCGGGGAGACGAGCAGCGCCAATTTCAACCATGGGTGCCGGCACCATTAGGCCCAACCGGTTCTCAACGGCCCTTCGCAACACCACACAGAGTTTCGATAGCTTGCCTCGAAACCTGCTTGCACCCTCAAAATGGCTCCTCGCGCATACGACCGATTGTCCGAAGAGCATCATGACTCTATTCTTGCGCAACAATAATGCTGTCAGCCAGTGCTCCGTATCCTGCAAGCCCTGTCATTCCTGCGCTCCACTGAGTCGCGTGATTGCCTTACCGCTGCGTTTTGTGCAGGCTTCGAGAAGAATGTCCCGGACCTGTTCCGCGAATCAGAGACGCTGTCTGCACATCAACCGTCGCTCCACTGCAGCGTGTCCGGGCTGTCCATGTGACATGAAGGCGGTGTGAAGTCGTCCTTCTTCGTCATTTCACGTCCAATCGATCATTTGCTTCTTGTGTGATGCCTTGAGATACATTTCAGAGCTTCTATTTGCTCCAGCTACCTACTTCCCCTTTCATCAAATGCGCAAACCGCCGTCTGTACAACTGCACGTCGCTGTTCGAGCATGTTGCAGGTTGACTGAAAATGGCGGTGCGCTCTTCGCTAAGGAAAGGGTCCCCCGGGCACCTTGTCACCCGTGGACCCCACGCCTGGAAATAGAGCTGCGCACGTCTCTCTCTCTGCTCCGCCGTCGCATCGCTGAGGCTTGATCGATGGATGACTTGCATGCATAGCTTCCCTGTGCCCCGAGGTGGTTGGAGCAACGCAAACCACCAGATTGGACGGACGCAGCTCCGATGCTCGCTCGTGCGAAACCGTACGGCACGCACGTCGCAATCTGCCTTACCTGTCTCATACGATCGTGTGCAGTAGGCTCCTCGGTCCATGTGCGGCTGAGAAAGGGCAATCCTGTAAAGGGACGGATGTAACATAAAACCCCAAGTCCGGTCGGACTCTATGAATCGTACTGTCTGAAGTCGTGCAAAGGTTCTCCCAAGTGTTTGAAAAGCAATGCGTCAATGCGACGAACCTGTTGGCGACCGAGTCTCAATCTCCATGTGACACCCGCATCGTCCGAAAAGCTCCGAGGCTGCGCAAGAACAACCTTCTGCTCACCAGAGAGAGTCGGCATCGACCAGATGGAGTCCCTCATCTTCCGTCCCTGGGATACCGTAGACTGCATTGCCTGCGCCGTCTCGACCTGCTTCGGTACAACCTGCCTGCGCACGTTCATACAAGCTCGTGCCGCTATAGCCAGCATGTGCGAGGCGGCTGCGGGACGTTTCTGTGTCACTGAACATCCTTGGGGATGGGTCGTCGATGTCGCCAGATGCGTTGGCCAACAGAGAGGCATGAGTCACTGAGTGGCCTGACGCGCTGCCCAGGTTTGTGAAGTCGCCCTGGTCCCCATCGCACAGTTCCTCAACAAAGCCCCCAGACACAGCAGCCGGTGAGGTTGAAAAAGGTGGCGCAAATCTTGCTGCATCGTGTACATCCTGATGCATGCGAGAAGCGCGTCCTAACGTCGGTCTGAACGGTGAGCTTATTGAACTGACAGCGACGGATAGCGGCAAGTACCCCGACGAGCCTTTCGACATCCTTCGTTCGCTATCATACTGCTGCGCATGCATTACCCCCGAAGACGCTTCATCGTTACTTCCCAGGACAAAGTTCTGCCAGACCTGCTCGTCTCCGTTCATTTTCGTTGAGGTGTTCACCTTCAGCTGGCGCAGACGGCCTAGTGGTTCATGCGTGAATCGATGCGTCTGGACATCACGCTTGAGAGAAGGCAAAGAGGCGGAAATGAAGGACGAACTAGTGAGCTGACCTTTGCTGGCATGCTGTGACCAGCTTGCGTATTCTGCTTCATGCATTTTCGCTTTGGTCGTAGGCGCCTGCTGCACGCGGCTCTTTTCGGAGTCGTTTGCAGTCGTCGTATGGCTGGAGCTTCTGTCGGGAATGTGCAAGAATGGCTCCCACGCTTTGTCATCGACGGTCGAGGCTGCAGCTGCAGCTTCAGCTGCAGCTTCACTTCCAGGCGGAAGCTCAATATCATTGCCGGTGCAAGGCATGCGACCTTTTTGGGATTTTCCTGCATGGATTGCTTTGAGTGCATAGTCTGTCCCATTAGGACTATTGTTACTGGAAGTTGTACGACCCCGAGTACCCTCAGGAGAGATAGACCCTGGAAAGACGAGGCGCAAAGATTGACTAACATCCCCAAAAGGATGTGTGATTCGGAGGCCTTGGACTGGGTCTTCGCTCCCTGGTGTTTCTCTGATCGAGGATCTGTTCACAATCTCAGGCGAGTGAGTCGTTGTTATTGGTCTACCCACTGCAACTTTGGTCCGAGGACCATCCTTGCCACCGTCTTGGGGGAGATAGGCTGAGTTGAAACCCGGTCGAGTTCGCCCAGTAAGTGGTGGGAGGCTTTTGCGTTCACTAGGCCCGTGGCTCTGAGTGGACGAATGATCAAGTGAGCAGGCTTCCTGGGCGTCGAGCTGCGCAGTCTCTTGAGTGGCCGGCTGTTCCGTATCATGGTTCTGCTGATCATATAGCATTACATCCGAAGACGCATGCGACTGCTCATAGTGGTTTCGCGCGCTTGAGCAGGCAGTCGTCAAAGCATCAGTACCAATGCGGATGCGGATATCGTTTGGGATGTTATTGATAGCACCGACGAAGCCACCGACATGCTGATCGGCTGTGGGGTGAAAACGCTGTGTCACGGAACCCACGTCTTCTCTATGCCGAGCAGATGCGCCGTGCCTCCCTTCCACGTTCCTGCGTCTACCAAGCTTGATCTTCTCCTTACTCGACATGAAGTGAAGGTTCACTGGTCGAGACGGCGCAACGCCGATCCAGTCACGTTGTCCCAGCAGCCGCTTCCTGTTGGCTTCGAGCAGTTGAATCTCCGGGTCTGTGTCATCTGCCTTTCGCTTCTTTCTTCGTCCATCTACTAAAGCGTTAGTATGCATGAGCAGCCTCCGCATATCCACAACCATGTGTAGTAATGGCAGCTGGCAAGCACACCTCGGACGTCACAATCGGGACCACGTGATGACAATTGCCGATGAGTCGCTGGCGCAGGAAGTAAATCCTCTTCATAGTGGAGCTTTGTAACGGCCAGTGGGGTTCGGCAATGCGCTGGCTCATGGTGATGCCAGGCTGACTGTCCAATATGACGCACTGAGCTTGACCCGAGGGCTGGCAGATGCCCGGCCAGTTCGAGGCTGTCATCATTCTGCAAGTAAGTTGGTCTGAAGGGCGCTGCAGGCGACTTTGGCCCATTCTGAAGGTGAGTCCGGGTTCTTGCGAAGAAGGCCTTTTGCTTTTGGAGGACACCTTTGTTAGCTTGCTTGGTGCGCTGCAGACTACCGCCCGTCCAGTTCATATTTGGACGCGTATGGAGCTGAAAAGATGGTTGTGGGGAGGAAGAGAAGGCGGAACGCGTTAGGCTCGCGTTCGGTTGTGGTTTGCGCCTTCCATGTAAAGGTGAGAGAATATTCATTGTTTGTGCCTGCCTCATCATCACCACTAGATCCGATATCAGAACAACTCTTTTCCATCATCTACAATGATCATTTCCGGCATCTTTGCTCATTTCTACCATACCAAAAATGCCGCATTTAGATGTCACAGCGGGTGGGCGGAGGGGCCGCTCCACCCCTCTGAATCAAGTCCGCTCTACCTTCTCCACACCAAAGGCGGAGGTCCCACGGGGTGATCGACATCCCTGCGCCGGCTTTTTGAGTGGAGGATCTTTTCCATTCGACAGGATCGACAAAATGTTGGGCGAAATCATCCGAAATGAAATTGAGAGTCGAATCGCCAAACGAGAATGTTGCAGTCGACCAGCGTCTCACGTATGCCACGGCGAGCGACAATCCTTCCAATCCACCCAATCCACTGCAACCACGGGCAGGATCCACTTGAACCAGTCCTACCATTTTTTGAAACGAGGTCCAGCACCGAGCGCGAGCCGTTCTTACCGAAGTACCGCCTTTAGCAATTCATCTCGCCTCAAGGAACAACACTGGTTCTTCTCGGCTGCCTGATGCGCTGCAACACACCACCCGCAGGGTGCGGGCACAGACACTATGTCGATTCATTCGTCGCGCGAGACTGGAACCGCTCGAGGCGCTGCACTGTAATCGACTCAGTTGTATGTGTTCATCTAATGGAGTCCCAGAATGATGATCGCGCGCAGTGACAGCAACAGGTCATCTTACGCTGTCGATTGAAATTGGACGGATCTCAGACTCGTCTATCTCCTGTGGTATAACGATGAGCCCGCGATGCAATGCATGCGGCCGTAAAAAATGTGGTTCCATGTCTCTCACTGTCAACAGAGTATATTTTCCGATCCATGAGGCAATATCGCAAACGCATTCTTTGGTCCCTACATATGTCGCCCGTCGGTAGCCTCTCGAATAGCTCGTGGTCGTCTCACCGTCAATTCACCGACCTCAACTGCTTGCATACCTCATCGCTGGTGGTAGGCACTGATGCGCACTTGTGCTGCAGCCGCAAGTAGCTGCAATGTCTACACTGGCACTTGTCCTTACCAGCGGACACACTACATCCAATAGATTAGCCATCGAGCTGTAGAGCGACGTCAAGCGGCTTGAAATCCATGTCTTTGTGGATACATACTCTCCAAGCGACCCACTGCGTGTAGGCTGTAACGTGCCGCCGCATGCACGTACCGTATTGCATGCGACATTTTGCGGCGAACATGTGAAGACGAAAGTGAGACGCGCGGAGTCTAGCCCAAGAAACCCGCTTTATGATTTCAGCACCATTGCTGAACAGAGGAATTGTACGAAGACGAACGCTTGATGGGCCAAGGATATACAGGAACTTGTCGCTCGGAACATGTGCCGGCACTATTCTGAGCCTCAATTCTCCCCTCGAGCGGCTGCATCACTTGGCAATGAAGGCATATCCGGCTCATTCTCGCTGGGGGCAATGAGCGCTGTCGATCGCACACAAACCCGAGGTTTTCACAGGGTTGTGGTGGTTCCTCGCGACGTTCATTCGCTGGTGTACTGCCTTAACGCGCTTTCGGTCAAATGCGCCCTAATCAGCCCCTACGTCATCATGCAGATGAACTTCGAAATTTGCGACACCGTCCCACAACAACGTTCAAGCGCGGCCGTGGTAGCATAGGTCTGCAAGGGACTGCGATGAAACCGAGGTATTTTGCCCATGCTCTGCTAGGACAAACCGCGTGAGGTGCAACACGCCGTGTGCCGTACTTGCATAGGTATCCGGTCTAAACTGCAACCTTGCCGATGCAAACCATCGAATAGGCTCCAAGATACAGAGCACCATCCCTACGCATATGGCGCGAAGCACGCTTCTGGTGCTTCCAGCCTCTATTCAGGCACACCGATACATCGTCCGACGGTTCCTGATCCAACCCTTATGACGCCAGGGATCCACAGCAATGCCTATGGCAAGTCTCAACCGATAAGCTATCTCACCAGGATCCAGCCATCGACGGTAAGTGCAGACCGTTGCTATAGGTCCATTAGTGTGCGATGTCATGAGTAATGCATGGTTCAACAAGCTGAGCCTAGTTCTGCAGCGTGTATAAACCTCTGGGCCCAAACACCGAACTCTTATAATCCATACCACCATATCCACCTCACCTCCACAATACCCACTTCTTGCTCCGCTTCATCGAGAAGTTCTCTGGAGTCCCAGCTGTGCACAGCCCCCAAAGCGATATAAAGACCACTTTTCCTCCACATCCCCAGATTCTCTTCATCCACTTTTGGGACTAGATCTCAACCTGTCTATCAGCCTCGACCCACTTCGCCAACAACCGTCAATTTTACCAACATGTCTGCACCCTCTCTTGCCGTACCACCTTCGGGTAGCCGCTTCGCACGGCGACTCTCCTCCATCGAGGCAACCAGCGAGAAGCTACAAATGGGTCCCACAGTTGTTGTACCACCGCAACATCTTATGGCACCTTCGGCTGGGTCAGAAATCGCTACTGGCTTTGAATCAGCGCGACACCACCTTGAAGCTGCTGGTTCGCCGGTATCGCCTGGCATCACTCCCCCTGAAACATCAGTCACGGACAAATATGCATTCGCGTTCGACATTGATGGCGTGCTCATTCGTGGCGGCAGGCCCATCCCAGAGGCAATTGAAGCCATGAAAATGCTCAACGGCGAGAACGAATATGGTATCCAGGTACCTTACATCTTTGTCACCAACGGTGGCGGAAAGACCGAGGAAGAGCGTTGCATTCAGCTCAGCCAGCAACTGGAGCTGGAAGTTTCCCCTGGACAGTTCATCTGTGGCCACACGCCGATGCAAGAGATGGCCGAGAAGTACAATACCGTGCTTGTTGTCGGTGGCGAGGGTGAGAAGTGCCGTATCGTCGCTGAAGGCTACGGTTTCAAGGATGTGTAAGTTTGACATGTTCAAAATAGATCCGAAATCCAGCTAACCTTGCATCAGCGTCACGCCAGGAGACATTATCAAAGACAACCAAGATACGACTCCTTTCCGCAAGTTGACTGATGAAGAATACAAGAACTCTCGTGCACGCAACTTCGCCGAGGTTGAGATTGAGGCCATCTTTGTCTTCGCCGACTCTCGCGATTGGGCTGCCGATCAGCAGATCATTCTTGACCTGTTGATGTCGAAGAATGGCCGTCTTGGCACAAGGTCAGAGAACTTCGACGAAGGCCCACCAGTGTTCTTCTCCCACAATGATGTCGTCTGGAGCGCTTCCCACGACCTTACCCGTATCGGCATGGGAGCTCTTCGCGTGTCGCTCGAAGCCATGTACAAGGCTGTTACCGGCAAGGAACTTGAGACCACTGCCTTTGGCAAACCTCAAATTGGCACTTTCGAGTTCGCAACTCGCCTGCTGCAAAGGTGGCGCAAGGACACGCACAACATCGACTCGCCTCCTTCCACTGTGTACTTCGTTGGTGACACTCCCGAGTCTGACATTCGCGGTACCAATGAGTACAACGAGCACACAGATGAGGCCAACTGGTACTCTATCCTAGTTCAAACCGGTGTGTTCCAGGAAGGGACCAAGCCTCGCTTCCAGCCCAAGGCCACAGTTGACACCGTTCTTGACGCCGTGAAGCACGGAATGGAGCGCGAGTACAAGAAGGCTCTCAAGGAGAGCATGATTCAGACTGGTGTCATCGAGGACTAGCTTCATTGCGAGCCATCTTCTTTCAGTGCTCTCTCTTTTCTCTCTCTTTTTCTTTGGCATAGCAAACGGCGTTGTTGGATTATTGAGGTTTTCACCGCCTCCTACAGCTCATGGGCAACATGAGCCCTCTCTTACAGACCTATGTCTGTATTACATGCCCGATCTACGACAGCAGATGCATGAGGCAGAATGTTATGATGCCAGACTATCTCAGAGGATCGTCATCTCCTAGCAATGCAATCTTTGCCTATTTACACCGTGTTCTTTCCTTATGACCTCACTTCGCTACGTAGTTGTCTCTTGCTAATTCAAGGTCCAGCAAAATTTCGATTAGTGCTCATACTCAACGCTCATCACTCCGCAGCTAGCACGCGACATCATGACTTTGATCCACAGAAGCACGTCACAATACTGCGTTGTTGAGCAATTCCATTACTGCTCTGGCGGAAGGCGCCGCCTACAAACACCGCCCTTCTTCGCCGGTCGGACAATTATCCCGACAGCGCTATTACCCACTCACGCCTCGGTCGCAATCATCAGACCCATCCTCCCTCTCGCTTCGCCGAAGCAACCCACACTCCCACTAACCAGCCCTGCCGCGTTCGCCCGACGACCGCTCTCAACTCGGCCCGACTCGCGTTCAATCGACGATTGCAATCGCGCACGCCCCCTCGCTCGAACCACGGTTTCCAACCGCTCCAGGGTCGTCTTACCCTGGACCCTGAAGATCCCCATGAAACGAGCGCGTGCCCTCTCATTTCACCAAAGTAAACTTTCCAGAAGATCTGAAGATTGGGGGGGGGCGGGAGAAAAGGGGTCATGGGTGGCCTGTTGGCGGGAGATGGGTGTGGCGTGTTACAAGGCGGGAGGTTGGGTTGGGAGATTAGGACGGGGTTGCGGGATTATGAGGCTGCGAGGTGCGAGGTTGCATTGGTAAGGCGAGAGGGATTTTTTGGATGCGTGAGGAGTTAGAGGGCAGTGCGGTGGCTGGTCATTTCAGGCGTACCGTGTACGTAAATTTCATTCATGAGCGTGTGAGATGAGTGCGATGACATTTATTGTTGGTGTTGAAACTCTGTGCTGTTTTTCGAGGGTGTGACAGATTATGGCGGTCATCGGTTCTTCGAGATGTGACAGATTAAGGTTCACTTAGAAGACCTGCCAACTCCGGATATGACTTAGAAGACTCAAGTTAACAAAGGTATTTTACATCAAGTAAGAGCAATAGAGATGACGCGTCGGCAATTTATATGGCGCTGTTTCTTACTGGATATTCTACAGATATGCACGGACATTTGGCGTCGAGGCTGGGGTTCAGGAGCTTCAATTGAGATATCCTAGGAGAAGTGATCGTTGTTGATCCGATTTTAATAGCTAGGCAAAAACAAGTCTGAAACTCTCATCTTTCCGTATGCTACCTATGGTAAATGGGTAAAAAGCATTTCGCGGTTCCAACACCATCTGAGCATCAACCCGCCAAAAGCCAAACAGCGTATACTTTCGCGTATCTTGATCTACTTTATGTACACAGCAATCTTATCTTTGCGCGCTACAAAAGGTTGTGACGTTTGGTCCCGCCAATACCAATGATTGAGAAGCCGTGCAACTAACGCTTCCTCAGCACAAGAGAGTGAGCAAAAATATAACCACGACATAACTCTCGGACTAGGAATTGAACCCAGGCCTCCTGCGGTATGTGTTTGTCAACCAAGACAAGCAGGAATACTACCACTATACTATCCGAGATGGGGAGTCGTGTTTTGTGAATGAGCAGGAACAGAATGTAGTGGTATATATACTAGATGTTACAACCATAGGCCTTTTGCCTAA
>Ga0265780_10000996_pt1 | contig 41670 bp, 40 predicted proteins | sample P1T30metagenome_FD_192432 | JGI IMG/M metagenome (GOLD analysis project Ga0265780, IMG submission 192432) | Plant litter microbial communities from East Loma Ridge, Irvine, California - P1 T30 | ecosystem: Environmental > Terrestrial > Plant litter > Unclassified | place: USA: California...
CGCCAGCGACGACGAGATCGTCACGACGCGGCCGTGCGTCGCCTCGAGCGCGGGCAGCGCGGCGCGCACGACGGCGGCCGTGCCGAGCAGGTTCACGCCGACGATGCGCTCCCAGGCGCCCGACGAGATGTCGCCGATCGGCGCCGGCGTGTCGATGCCCGCCGCGGTGACGACGGCGTCGAGACCGCCGTGGCGCTCCGCGGCCTCGCGGACGGCCTGCTCGGTCGCCTCGGTGTCCGTGACGTCGACGGCGACGGCGTCGACGCCCTCGGCCACGCCGTCGACGCGCAGGTCGAGGACGATCGGGGTGCCGCCGGCCTCGCGGACGGCGGCGACGACCGCCGCGCCGAGACCCGAGGCGCCGCCGGTGACGAGGACGCGGCCGATGGGGGTGGTGGGGACGGGCATGGACTTCCTTCCGTGGGTGCCGGCGGTGCCGGCGGGTGCGGTGCCCGGCCGGCGGGGACCGGCGGGGACGTGGTGCGGTGCGGCGGACGGGAGGCGCGGGGCGGGGTCGCGCCGCGCCTCCCGTCCGCCGCGTGGCGGCGTCAGCCGACCCGCTCGATGGCGGCGGCGAGCCGCGTCGTGGACCGGCCCGGGTGGAACGGCACCGTGACGACGCGGCCGCCCCACTCGGCGAGGGTGGCCGTCTCGGGGAGCTCGCTCGCGGTGTAGTCGCCGCCCTTCGCCCAGACGTCCGGGCGGAAGCGGCGCAGAGCCTCGTCCGGGGTGTGCTCGTCGAAGACGACGACGGCGTCGACGCAGTCGAGCGCGAGGAGGAGCTCGACGCGGTCGTCCTGGCTCATGATCGGGCGGTCGGGGCCCTTGAGCGCCCGGACGGAGTCGTCGGAGTTGAGGCAGACCACCAGGCAGTCGCCGAGCGCCCGAGCCGCCGACAGCGTGCGCGCGTGACCGGCGTGCAGCAGGTCGAAGCAGCCGCCGGTGGCGACGACGGTGCCGCCGGCGCTCCGGACGTCGTGCACCACCCGCATCGCGTCGCGGTCGGTGCCCGGCACCGCGACGGGAGCGGGGCCGGCGTCGGCGAACAGCGCCGTGACCCCGCCGGCGGCGAGGTACTCGGACGCGGCGGTGACGCCCGCGTCGACCGCGTCAGCGACATCCGCGCCGGAGGCGAGGGCGACGGCGACGCTCGCGGCGAGGCGGTCGCCGGCGCCGCACGGGTCGCCGGCGGTCACGGAGGGGGCGGGCACGAAGCGGTTGCCGGAGCGGCCGTCGGCGACGAGCGCGCCGCGGTCGCCGAGCGTCACGGCGACGGCCCCGGCACCCCAGCGGGTCACGAGCGTCTCGGCGGCCTCGGTGGCGAACGGCACGCCCTGGCCGGTCAGGCCGGTGAAGCCCCGCGCCTCCGCGGCGTTCGGGGTGACGACGGTGACGCCGGCGACGGGCTCGGCACCCTTCGGGTGCGGGTCCCACACGACCGGCACGTGCGACGCGGCGCGCGCGACCGCCTCGCGGACGCCCGCTGCTGCGGCGACCCCGCGGCCGTAGTCGGCGACGACGACCGCGTCGACGCCGTCGAGCGCGGCGGCCATCGCGTCCGTCGTGTCCGGCACGGGCGGCGTCGCGCAGCCCTCGTCGATCCGGACGAGGGCGTGGTCGACGACCCGCACGCGGGTCTTCACCGGCGTCGGCGCACCGGAGGGTCCCGCGACGATCGTGACGTCGGGCAGCAGGGCGCGGATCTCGTCGGCGCGCGGGTCGTCGCTGAGCACCGTGACGAGCGTGACCTCGTGGCCGTCCTTGGCGAGCATCGTCGCGACGAGCCCGGCGCCGCCGGCCCGACGGTCGTCGGTGCGGACGTCGACGACCGGGACCGGTGCGTCCGGGCTCAGGCGCTCGCTCGTGCCGGAGACGTCGACGTCGAGCAGCGCGTCGCCGACCACGGCGACGCGCAGACGGCGGTTCGTGCGCGCGGTGCCCGCGCCTGCCCCGCTCACCGGCGACCGCCGCGGCGGAGGGCCGGCTCCATGGCGCGGCAGAGGGCGTGCACGAGCACGAGCTGCGCCTCCTGCACGTTCGCCGAGGGTCCGTCGATGCAGATGGCGTCGTCGACGGCGTCGGCGAGCGGGTTCGGCCGGGGGCCGGTCATCGCGATGGCCTTCGCGCCGACGGCGCGTGCGGCCTCGGCGGCGCGGAGCAGGTTCGGGCTCTTGCCGCTGGTCGACAGGAGCACGACGACGTCGCCGGCACGGGCGTGCGCCGACACCTGCCTGGCGAAGACCTGGTCGTAGCCGTAGTCGTTGCCGATCGCGGTCACCGCCGAGCTCTCCGCGTGCAGGGAGATCGCCGAGTAGGCGGGACGGTCCCCGTCGAACCGGCCGGTCAGCTCGGACGTGAGGTGCTGCGCCTCCGCCGCCGACCCGCCGTTGCCCGCGGCGAGCAGGCGGCGTCCGGCGACGAGCCGGGCGGCGATGTCGTCCGCCCACGCGGCGATGTGGTCCTTGTGGTCGACGAGGGAGGCGATCACGGGCACCGAGGCCGCGACGTGGTCGACGACGACCCGCGCGCTCGCGGTGGTGTCCTCGTCGAGCCCGGTGTGCTGGTCGATGGTCATCGTGCGTTCCTCTCCGTCGGCTGTGCGGCACGGGCGACCCGGCCGGCGTGGGTGGTGCGGGTGCGGGGACCAGCGGCGGGCACGGTGCCGGTACCGGGCGCCGCGACGCCGGTGGCTCCGGCGAGGAGCCGCTCGTAGACGCGCTCGCTGTCCGCGGCGACCTTCTGCCAGGTGTACCGGGTCTCCGCGCGCTCCCGGCCCGCTCGGCCGTACGCCTCACGGCGCTCGGTGTCGTCGAGCAGCGCGCCGACCGCGGCGGCGACGGCCGACTCGTCCCGCGGGGGGACGTGGAGGCCGGTGGCGTCCTCGACGACCGTGTCGATGAGGCCGCCCACGCTGGACGCCACGACCGGCCGGCCGCAGCCCATCGCCTCGAGCGGCACGATGCCGAACGGCTCGTACCAGGGCGCGCAGACGACGACGTCGGCGCTCCGGTAGACCGACGGCATGTCGTGCTGACCGAGCTGCCCACGGAACGTCACGTGGTCGCGGACGCCCAGGGAACGGGCGAGCGCGTCGAGACGCTGGTACTCGGGGTCGTCGACGAGGTCGGCGCCGGCGACACCAGCACCGCCCACGACGACGAGTTCGACGTCGCGACCCTCGGCGACCAGCTGCGCGAGCGCCGCGATGGTCGTGCCGACGCCCTTCCGACGGACCAGGCGCGAGGCGGTCAGCACGCGGAACGGACGCCCGCGCTCCTCGACGGGGCCGTCGGGACGGAAGAGCGACGTGTCGACGCCGCACGGGACGACGGAGATGCGGTGCAGCGGCACCCCGAGGGCCTTGAGCTCGAACGCCTCGTCGGAGCAGGTCGCCACCACCTGGTCGGCGGTGCGCCCGACGGCGGGTTCGATCCACTCGCGCTCCGCCGGGCTCGTGTCCGCGTCCCCCTGGTGCCGGCGCTTCACGACGCCGAGCGCGTGGAAGGTCTGCACGACGGGGATGCGGACGCCGCCGGTGCGGGCCTGCACCTGCTGGACCGCCTCGAGCGCGGCGTGGCCGGACATCCAGAAGTGGCCGTGCACGACGTCCGGACGGTCGACGAACCACTCGGCGGCGAGGACCGAGGCGAACGTCCCCATGTACGGGAACAGCTCGTCCTTCGGCACGTGGCGTGCGGGGCCGGCGTCGACGTGGACCACCTCGACGCCGTCGCGGAGCGGGACCCGGACGGGCTGGTCCGGGTCGTCCCTGCGGGTGTACACCGTCACCTGGTGACCCCGGTCGGCGAGCGCGCCGGACAGTTCCGCGACGTGCACGTTCTGCCCGCCGGCGTCGACCCCGCCGAGCACGGCGAGCGGGCTCGCGTGCTCGGAGACCATCGCGATCCTCATCGCAGACTCCCTTCGAGGGCGGCTCCCGCCGCACGGTTGCGTCGCGCCGCGCGCGAGACGGCGTCGTCGAGCAGCTCGTCCCAGTCGGCGGTGAACCGGCCGAGCGCGTGCCGCGCCAGCACGGCCTCGCGTGCGACGCGGCCGCGGCGCCTGGCCTCGTCCGGGTCCTCGATGAGCGTCCTGGAGGCCCGGACCAGCTCCTCGACGTCCGTCGCGATGGCACCGGCCTCGGCGGGCACGGTGCGGGCCGCGTCGGTCGTCGCGAGGACGAGCACCGGCATCGCCATGTGCATCGACTCGATGAGCGACAGCCCGAGCGAGGTCCACCGGTTGGGGTGGACGTACGCGCGGCGCTCGGCGAGGGCGGCGTGCATCGGGTCGGCGGGCACGTCGCCGCGGGCGACGACGTCGTCACCGAAGCCGAGCTCGGGGAGCCGGTCGGTGCCGATGCCCCACACGTCGACCGGCGCGACGGCCGCGAAGCGGGGGAGCAGGTCGGTGCCGACGACCCGGTTGCGACGCACGGGCTCGTTGATGACGACGCCGAGGCGTTCGAGCGTCCCGGTGTAGAGCGGACCCGGGTCGACGACGCCGTGCTCGACGACCGTGGTGCGGGTGGTGCCGCAGTCCCACATCAGGGCGTTCCAGTGCGTGACGTGCGCGATGACCAGGTCGTCGCGGTCGCGGAGCGGGTGCAGGCTGTTCGGCACGTCGACGCGCGGGGCGTTGTGCTCGACGAACACCATCGGCACGTCGCGACCGCCGAGCAGGCGACGGGCCTCCTCGAGCTCCTCGGTCCGCTGCAGGACCACCACGTCGACGTCGGCGTCGGCGACGTCGGCGGGGTCGATCTCGATCGCGGAGGCGGGCCAGTCCCGGTCGGCACGGCCGAGTCCCCACGCGTCACGCGCCGGGGTGGTCGGGATCAGGTACTCGTGGGGGCCGCGGACGAAGGCGTCCATCCAGCCGCCGTGCACGTGCCACACGAGGATCCGCATGCAGGGCCTTTCGTCGGTTCCGGGGTCGGGAGGACCAGGAGAAGGAGAAGCAGTGGCGCACGCTACGCACCGCCCCCTGTGCCGGCCCCCAGACTTCTCCCGGTCATCCCGGGAACGCGCTGCACGAGGCGTCCGTGCGCGGCGAGGACGTCCTCGACGCGCACGCCGGACAGGCACGGGTGGTCGGGGACCGGGCACTCGCGGGCGCGGCTCAGGCGGCACGGGGCGGTCTGGTCGCCGAGCAGCTCGACGTACGGCGCGTACGGCGCCCACTTGACGGCGGGCACCACCGGGGAGAACAGGCTGACGATCGGCGCTCCGACCGCGGCCGCCAGGTGCGCCGGACCGGTGTTCCCGACGACGACGACCTCCGCGCCGGCCAGCACGGCGGCGAGCTCGGCGGGGCTGGTCCGTCCGCCGAGGTCGATGCCGGTGTCGCCGGCCACGGCGGCGGTGAGGTCGCGCTCGCCCGGTGAGCCGGTGACGACGACGGGGACGCCCCGCTCGGCGTAGGCGGCGACGAGGGCGCGGTGGTGCTCCGGCGGCCACGACCGTGCCGGGACGCTCGCCCCGGGGTGGACCACGACGTACCGGTCCAGCCCGGCCACGGACGCGGGCGCGGCGGCGTCGTGACGCACCGCGAGCCTCCCGGCGTCGCCCGGCGGCAGCCGGAACCCCGCGGCCTCGGCGATCCGCAGCGCCCGCTCCGGCTCCGGGAGCTCCTCGGGCAGGTCCTCGCCGGGGCGGAGCCGCACGTCGAGGAGCGAACCGGGGTGGTCGACGGACGCGCCGGTGATCGTTCGGACGCCGGCGAGCCGCAGCAGGAGCGCGACCGGGAGCGGCGACTGGTGGAACGAGGTGAGGACGACGGCGACGTCGGGGCGTTCCTCGGTGACGAGCGCGCGGAACTCGCCGAGGACCGCGTCGTCGATGGGCCTGGCGGTCTCGGTGACCCACGGGGCGGCCCAGACGCGGACCCGGTCGACGCCGGGGAGCAGCTGCGCCGCCGGCGCCCCCTGCGGCCCGCAGAGCATCGTGACGTGCGAGGCGCCGGCGGCGACGGCACGGAGGGCGGGCCCGGCGACGAGGACGTCTCCGAAGGAGTCCAGCCGGACCACGAGGACGCGCGGACCGTCCTCGGTGGTCGCGCCCGCGCGGGCATCCGTCCCGCCGTCGTGCGGTCCGGCGGGGTGCCGTCCGGCGGTCACGCGCGCGCGGCCGGGACGCGGGCGAGGACGAGCGTCACGGCCTCGTCGAGCGAGTCCACCACCGTCTCCGCGGCGGCGACCTCCTCGGGCCTGGTGCGCGTCGTCGGCACCAGGACGCCCTGCGCGCCGGCCGCCGCCGCGGCACCGACGTCGGCTCCGATGTCGCCGACGACGACGAGCTCCGACGGGTCGAGCCCGAGCCGGTCCGCGGCTTCGAGGACCATGCCCGGCCGCGGCTTCCGGCACGCGCACCCGTCCTCGGCGTCGTGCGGGCAGACGCACCACACGTCGAACGGGCCGACCAGCTCGTCGACGCGGGCGTTGGTCGCGTCGACCTGTTCGCGCGTCGCCATGCCCTTCGCGATGACGGACTGGTTCGTCACGACGCCGACGCGCAGCCCCGCCGCCCGAGCCCGCTCGACGGCCCGGTGCGCCCCGGGGACCGGCACCACGCGGTGCGGGTCGGCGTTGTACGGGACGTCGATGACGAGCGTGTCGTCACGGTCGAAGAGCAGGCCGCGGATGACGCGGTCCGGTGCGAGAGCCATGGTCCTGGGATACCGGCCCCGGACCCCGGAACGGCCCAGGGTGCTCCGCGTGGCGCGCTTCCCGCGCTCCTCGGTGCGTTCTCCGGAGGTCGCGGGGGCACGGAGCGGTGGCGCGCAACGGTCACGCGCTCCGCCGTCGCGGGCTGCGGTCACGCGCTCCGGCGTCGCGGGGGCTAGCGTCGAGGGGGTGACCGCCGTCGACTCCCTGCCCCCGTCCGACGGGCGCCCCGAGCTCCTCGTGCTCCGCGCCATCAAGCTCGGCGACATCCTCGTCGCCGTGCCCGCGCTGCACGCCCTCCGCCGCGCCTTCCCGGACCACCGCATCACCCTCGCCACCACCGCCTGGCTCGCCCCGGTCGTCGAACTGCTGCCCGGCGTCGAGGTGCACCTCGCGCAGCACGGCCTCGACCACCCGATCCACGCCCCCGCCGGAGCGGTGGACGTGGCGGTGAACCTGCACGGCGCCGGCCCGGAGTCGTCCGACCTCGTCGCCGCCCTCGACGCCCGACGCGTCATCGGACACGCCGACCCGGCGCACGGCTCCGACGGTCCGGTCTGGCCGGACGACGTGCACGAGCGGGAGCGCTGGGCGCGGCTCCTCGACTGGCACGGCATCCCCGCCGACCCCGAGGAGGTCGCCATCGACCGGCCCGCCGCGCCGCCCGCCGTGGACGGTGCCGCGGTCGTGCACATCGGCGCCTTCCACGGCGCGCGCCACTGGCCGACGGACCGCTTCGCCGCGGTCGCGCGCGGGCTCCGCGACCGCGGGCTGCACGTGGTCCTGACGGGAGGCGCGGACGACGTCACCCGCGCGGCCGCGGTCGCGCAGGCGGCCGGCTTGGCACCCGACGCCGTGCTGGCCGGTGCCCTCGGGCTGCAGGAGTTCGCGGGCGTCATCGCGGCCGCCCGACTCGTCGTCACGGTGGACACCGGTGCCGCTCACCTCGCCTCGGCGTACGGGATCCCGTCGGTCGTCATCTTCGGCCCGGCGCCCCCCGAGGCGTGGGGACCGCCCGCCTCCGGTCCGCACGTGGTGCTCACCGACGCCTCCGTGCGCCGGGGGGACGTGTTCGCCGAGGACCCGGACCCGGCACTGCTGGCGGTGGGCGTCGAGGACGTCCTCGGGGCGGTCGACGGGCTGGGCGTCGCGGACGCGCCCGCTGCGGCGGTCACCGCTGGGAACGTCGGGGCGCACGGCCGGTAGCGTCTGCCTGGACCCGCCCGGAACCGCCGGGCGCACGAGGAGGCACACGTGTTCGAAGCCGCGAACATCCGGGACTGGATCGGTCTGCCGATCGTCGACGAGACCGACGACAAGGTCGGCACGCTCGAGAGCATCTACTACGACACCGCGACCTCGCAGCCGGCGTTCGCGGCGGTGACGACCGGCGTCGTGGGGTTCCAGAAGCTCGTGTTCGTCCCGCTGACCGGCGCCCTCGTCGCGCCGAAGCACATCCGCGTGGCGTACCCGAAGAAGCTCGTGAAGGAGGCGCCGACCATCGCGACGGACGGCGAGCTCGACGCTGGCCTCGAGCCGGAGCTGTTCCAGCACTACGGCCTGCAGTACCAGACAGGCAGCGGCGGGGAACGTCGACTCGGGCGCCGCTGAGGCGCTGGGACGCGGTCGGCCCTGGCCCCGGTCGGGTCGGCCGCGCGTGAGCGGGTAGCCTGGTCCGTCCGACCCGTCCCTGGAGGCCGAACCTGTTCCGCTCCGCTCGTCCGACGCTGCTCGCCGTCGTGGCCGCCGCCTGCCTGCTCGCGGGCGTCGCCGGCGGTCCCACCGGTGCGGGCACGGGTGGGGTCGCCTCCGCCGCTCCGATGTGGCCCGTGCCCGCGCCGTTCCCGGTGACCGACACGCCGCCGGAGGTGCTCGCCGACGTCCCGCCCGGCAGCGAGTACGTGGCGCTGGGGGACTCGTACTCCGCCGGGTACGGCCTCCCGGATCCCACCCGCCTGCCGACGAACGCGTGCGGGCAGTCGGCGCAGGACTACCCGCACCGCATCGCCGCCCGGTTCGGTCTGGCGCTGCAGGACCGGACGTGCGGCGGTGCGACGAGCTCGGACGTCACGACCCGGTCCCAGTTCTCGGGCGTCCCGCCGCAGGTCCGCTCGCTCTCCGACCGGACCCGCCTGGTGACGCTGACGATCGGCGGGAACGACGCCGACCTCTTCGGCACCGCGGCGTCGTGCCTGGCACTGTCCGCGCAGGGTCCGGTGTTCTCCGGGCGGGACGCGCCGTCGTGCCGCAGCACCCTCGTGCAGGACGGCGAGGACCAGCTCGCCGACAAGATCGACACCCGCGTGGCGCGGGGCATCTCGGACACGCTCGCCGCGGTGCAGGAGGCGGCCCCGAACGCCGTCGTGGTGTTCCTCGGCTACCCCGCGATCTTCCCCGACGCCGAGCACACGCCCGAGGGCGGTTGCTTCCGCTCCGCGATCGACCTCGGCACGCTCACGGGTTCCTTCCCGAGCGACTCGTACCCGTTCACGAACACCGACGTGCGCTACCTGCACGGGGTGCAGCAGCGTCTCGACGAGGTGTCGCGGACGGCCGCCGACGCCGCCGGGGTCCGGTTCGTCGACGTCTTCGCGACGACGCAGGCGCACTCGGCGTGCGCCGCCCGGAAGCCGTACGTCGCCGGGGTCTCGCTCGACGGCACCTCGAACCTCCGCCGCATCGACCTGGAACCGGGCGCCCTGCACCCGAACACCCGGGGTGTCGCCTACCTGACGAAGCGGGTCGCCGCGGCGGTCCGCGACCTCGCCGGCTGAGCCGCGTCCGGCACCGCCGAGCACGGCCGGGCGTAGCCTGTCGGGATGACCGGTGTGCTGAGCGCGGGACTCCTGCTCCACCGGGGGACCGGCGACGCCACCGAGGTCTTCGTCGCGCACATGGGCGGTCCCTTCTGGCGCGGCCGTGCCCGGGCCTGGTCCGTCCCGAAGGGCATCGTCGAACCCGGTGAGGACGCCCTCGCGACCGCCCGCCGGGAGTTCGCGGAGGAGATCGGTGTCCCCGCTCCCGCCGGCCCCGTGCGCGACCTCGGCGAGGTGCGCCAGGCGTCCGGCAAGCGCGTGCGGGTGTTCGCGGTCGAGGCGCCGGCCTTCGCGGTGGCCGAGGTCCGGTCGAACACCGTCCGCATCGAACTGCCCCGCGGGTCCGGCCGTTCCGTCGAGGTCCCCGAGGTCGACGACGCGCGCTGGGTGTCGCTGGACGAGGCGCGGGAGCTGCTCGTCGCCGGGCAGGTCGCGGCGCTCGACCGGCTCCTCGGCGACCCCGCCGACGGCCGCTGACGGCGCCCGACGGGCCGCGTCGCGGTCGGGCCGTCGTCGCGGCCGGGTCAGCGTTGCGGTCGCACGACGCGCCGCTCACGGATGGTCCGGTCGCACGACGCGCCGTGCGGGCCCGGTGCCCGCGGCAGGTCGCGCGACCGACGCGCACGCGTGCGGCACGTCGTGCGACCGGGACCGACCGGCGCCCGGGGCGGTCAGCCCTGCGTGCCGATGGACCCCGTGTGCGTCCGGAACGAGCCGGTGGCCGTGCGGGCGGACCCCGTCGCGACGCCGATCGACCCCGTGACGGTCTGGATGGCCCGCCCGACGACGGGGACCGAGCTCGTGACCACGGCCAGCGACGCGGTGATCGCCTCGAGGGACGACGTCGACAGGTGCGCCTGCGCGTGCGCGTGCACCGGGAAGCCCCGCCGCGCGACGACCACGACCGCGAGGGAGCCGAGGAGCACCGCCGCCCCCGCCAGCGGCACGAACTGCAGGCCGACGACCCCGAGTGCCTGGCCGCCGACGGCCGCGCCGCCCGCGATGCCGATGTTCGACGCCCCGTTGACGAGTGCGCCCGCGATGTCGGGCGAGACGCCTCCGGTCCGGATCGCCGCCGCCATGAAGAGCGTCCCCGTGGTGCCGTTCGCCGCCATCCAGACGCCCGCGACGACCATCGTGCCGAGGAGCGACCCGTGCACGAAGGGCAGTGCGGCGAGCGCGACGGCCATCACGGCGACGGCGACGACCAGCGTCTGCCGCGGCGCCCTGTCGACGAACACCCCTGCGAGCCAGAGCCCGACGACCCCGGTGCCGCCGAGGACGAGCAGCGCGCCGCTCACCATGCCGGCGTCCAGCCCCGCGTCGACCGCGTACGGACCGATGTACGTGTAGACGACGTAGTGCCCGGCGAAGAGGAGCAGGTCGGCGACGACGACGGAGAGCAGGCCGGTCCGTGCCCAGGCGCGCGGCGACCCGATGTGCGGCGACGACGCCCCGCGCACGCTCGGCAGGAACAGCAGCGCGACGACGGCCAGGACCGCGGCTGCGGCGGCGACCGCGCCGACGGCGGGACGCCAGCCGACCGACTGCGCGACCCATGTGGCGACGGGCACACCGACGACGAAGCCGAGCGAGCTGCCCGAGTAGACGAAGGCGATCGCACGACCCGCGAGCCGCGGCGGCACGATCCGCGTGGCGTAGGCGGACGCGACCGAGAAGAAGAGCGCGTGGGCGACGCCGCCGACGACCCGGCCGGCGCAGACGACCGCGAAGGTCGGCGCGACCGCCACCAGGAGGTTCGACACCGTGTAGCCGACGAGGGTGGCGACCAGGACGGCCTTGCGGGGGAGTCGGGCGGTGACCGACGTCAGCGGCAGCGCGAGGAGCGCGACGGCCGCGGCGTAGACGGTGACGACGACGCCCATCGTGGACTCGGTGACGCCGAGGTCCGTGCTCATGGTGCCGAGCAGCCCGACGGGCATGAGCTCGGTCGTGATCGCGAAGAACGTGGCGAGTGCGAGCACGGCGATGCCGACGATCGACCGGGTGGTGACGGTGATCGGCCGCGTGTGGGTCGACACGGCCGAGGTGGTGGTGTTCGTGGACACGCTGCTGACCTCCTCCGGGGCACGGTGGAGCGCGCTGCCACGTCGACGTCTGCCGACGGTGACCGGTGGGAGCCGGTCGACGATGCGCGCTCGGGGGTGTGTGGATGGTTGTGGGTACGACTCCACGGCGAGTGCGCTCTTCCAGTGTTGCACGGGGTGTCCGGACCGCGCGACCCTCCTCGCCGGGAAGGTGCTCGGAGCGCTCCATCGCACGAACGGCGGGGGTGGTCCCGTCAGGACTCGTCCGTCACGGTCCCCTGGACACCGCCGCCGCGCAGTGTCAGCGTCAGCGTCCCGCTGCGGGACTGGGCCGACAGCGAGACGGACCCGTGCAGGGCCTCCTGTCTCGGGTAGCAGGCCGAGGTCGACTCGATGCGGTCCGCGGTCGCGACCAGGCAGATCGTCGAACGGTCCGTGCCGACGCCGGCCCAGACGCTCCACGGTGTCGCGAACGTCCCGCCGTCCAGGGCACGGTTCGTGAACACGAGCCGGGTGGAGCGCACGCTCACCGGTGCCCGGACGTCGCCGGGCAGCTGGTCGGCGTACGTCTGCGGCGCGTCGAGCAGTTCCTCGAGGGTGACGGTCCCGGCCGTCGGCGTGATGCTCGGGGCGGCGACCGGTTCCTGGCGCGCGGTGCCCACGACCGTGCCGGCGGCGAACGCGACTGCCACCGCGGCGGCCGCGCCGACCACGGTCCACGCGCGGCGCCGCCCCGGACCGACCAGGCGGGCGACCCAGGTCCTGGGCACCTCCCCACCGGCCGGGAGGCGCGGCGCACCCCCGTCGTCGCCGGTCACCGCACCGACATCCTCCGGTCGTCCGCCGGGTCCGCCCGCGCCGTCGTCGGGAGCCGGCCCCGTCGGGGGCGCGGCCCGTGTCGTTGCGCTGGTCGCGCCTCCCGACCGTCCGGGTCCGGCCGTCCAGGCGGCGCTGTCCCGAGCTGCCGTGGTGTCCTCGGCCGGACGGTCACCCGCATCGGCGAGTCGTCGCAGGGCGACCCGCGCCCGCGCGGCGTCGCCGGCGGGGATCCCGGCTCCCCATGCGATCACCTCGAGGCGCCCTCGTTCCGCTGCGACGTCGTCGTCGGCCATGTGCTCTCCCGGTCGGGTCTCGACGGACGGGATCATCGTCCCACCGCGCCGCTCGACGTGTTCACCCAGTCCGGGGGCGTACACGGGTGGGATGACCGAGAAGCGCGAACCCGATCCCGAGACCCTGGAGCCGCTGAGCCACGACACGCAGTCCGGCGAGGCCGACTACGTCGCGACGAGCCCGGACGGCAGCGGCACCGAGCGCCACGTCCCGCTGCCCGAGGAGGAGCAGGGGCGCGGCACCGAGTACGACCCCGTCGACCAGGGGCCGCAGCAGGAGGGCCAGGGCGGGTAGTAGCGTCGGCGCGGTCCGGGGTCGGGCGCGGCCGCGCACCGGCTAGCGGAGGACCCGGCGCAGGACCGCCCGCTCGCCGAGGGTCCACGCCGTGCTCGTCACGACGTACAGCGCGGCGGCGAGGGGTGCCACGGCCGCGAACACGACCGTGACGAACGGCGCGTACCGGCCGACCGCGACGCTCGCGGCAGCGCCCGGCGTCCCCGGGTCCGGCGATGCCGCCGGGTTCCACCGCAGGTCCGCTCGGCGGGCTGCCTCGATCAGGACGGCGATCACGGCGAGCAGCAGCAGGACGACCCATGCGTGCGCCCAGAGCGGCGAGGTCAGCGTCGCCAGGAGCGAGTGCCCGAGGGGCACGCCGACCAGGCTGGCCTCGAGGAGCGCGTTCGTCGCGCCGCCGATGGTCGCGTGCGAGAACAGGGCGTACACGAGGGAGAGCACCGGTGCTTGGGCGAGGACGGGCAGGCACCCGGCCAGCGGTGCCACCCGCTCGTCCGTGTACAGCTGCTGCACCGCGCGTCGCAGCCGTTCGGTGTCGTGGCCGTACCGCTTCCGCAGCTCGGCGATGCGCGGTGCGAGCCGTCGCCGGTCCCGCTCGGCCCGCACCTGGAGCACCGAGAGCGGGACGAGCACGGCACGGACGGCGAGGGTGAGCAGCACGACGGAGAGTGCGGCGGCGAGGTCGCCCGTGACGGGGGAGAGGGCCGCGGTCGACGCGGCGAGCAGGTCGGCGCCGGCGTGCAGCAGCGGCCCGACGAGGGGCAGGGTGGTCAGGTCCATGACGTTCCGATCGTTGTGGGTCGAGGGGTCGCGAGCGCGGCCCACCCACCCGGTCGGTGGTCAGGCCGTCGGTGCGGCTCCCGGTGCCCGGGATCGCCGGTGTCCGTCCGCGTCGGGGTGGCTCCACGCGATCCGCGTGACGAGGTCGTCCGGGGCGGCGCCGGGTCGAGCGGTCCGGTCGGGCACGCCGCGCAGGACGACGGCGATCAGGTGCGCGACGAGCACGGCGACGGCGACGGCGGTGACGCCGAGCGCGGCGACGGCCACGAGCGGCAGTGCGGCGACGGCGGGGTCGCCGAGCACCAGCACCGCGCAGCAGCGCAACAGGAACTCGACGACGGTCATGGTGCGATCAGCGTAGACCCCCGCGCGCCGCACAGGGGCGCCAGGCGGGCGCGGGCAGGATCGAGCCATGACCGCAGGTTCGCCGAGCACCCCAGCGACCGTCGCCCTCGACCGCGCCGGTGTCCCGTACACACCGCACGTGTACGAGCACCACGAGACCGCCACGAACTTCGGCGAGGAGGCCGCCGCCGCCCTCGGCCTGCGCGAGGAGCAGGTGTTCAAGACGCTGGTGGTCTCGGTCGACGGCGTCCTCGCGGTGGCGGTCGTCCCGGTCGCGAACCGGCTGGACCTCAAGGCGATCGCGGCGGCGCTCGGCGGGAAGCGGGCGACCCTCGCCGACCCCGCCCTCGCCGAGAAGCGGACCGGGTACGTGGTCGGCGGGATCAGCCCCGTCGGTCAGCGGTCGGCGCTCCGCACGGTCGTGGACGAGTCGGCACTCGGGTACGAGACCGTGTTCGTGTCCGGCGGTCGCCGCGGGTTCGACATCGAGGTGGCTCCGGCCGACCTCGTGCGCGTGACCGGCGCGACCTGCGCGCCCGTCGCCCGGACCTGAGTCGAGGCGACGCAACTCTTCCTCCGGACCGGGAATGGACCGGACCCGCCTGCGTTGCATTGAGTCGAAGGCACTCAAGTTTCCAGGAGGTCCAGTTGCCAGAGACGTTCGGCCCGACCGGCGGCAGTGACTCGTTCGACGAGTTCCTCGCGCGTCTGCTCGCGGCGCAGGACACCGGTGCCCAGCGATCCGTACCGCTGGGTCGGCCGGTGGACATCACGCGGCTCCTCAGCCGCCGCACCCACGAACTGCTGCAGCGCACCGCCGAGTACGCCGTGGCGCAGGGCCAGCGCGAGATCGACGCCCTGCACATCCTGCACGTCCTCGTCCGCACCGAACCGTTCACCGCGGTCGTCCGCCACGCCGGCGTCGACCCCGAGCGCTTCGCCGACGAGGTCGAGCAGCGCCTGCCGGTGGCGTCCGAGCCGCAGGGCGGGCGCACGGCCCGCCCGGCCCTCACCGCCACCGCCCAGCGCATCCTCGTCGAGGCGACGCAGGCGGCGCGCGGGTTCGGCAGCACCTACACCGACCCCGAGCACGTCTTCTTCGCGCTCGTGATGGACCAGGACACCGTCACCGGACAGCTGCTCGCCAGCGCCGGTGTCACCCCGCAGGTCATGCAGGACCACGCCCAGCAGGCCGCGGCAGCAGCACGAGAGGGGCGCCCCATGCCAGGAGCCACGGACACGACCGACGACACCACGAGCGAGACCCCGACGCTCGACCAGTTCGGCACCGACCTCACCGAGCGCGCCCGTGACGGCGGCATCGACCCGGTGATCGGCCGCGCCGACGAGATCGAGCAGACCGTCGAGATCCTGCTCCGTCGCACCAAGAACAACCCCGTCCTCATCGGCGAGCCCGGCGTCGGCAAGACCGCCATCGTCGAGGGCCTCGCCCAGCGCATCGCGGACGGCGACGTCCCGGCCTTGCTGCAGGGCAAGCGCGTCGTCGCGCTCGACCTCGCCGGGATGCTCTCCGGCACCCGCTACCGCGGCGACTTCGAGGAGCGTCTGACGAAGGCCATGGACGAGATCGCCGCGCACGCGGACGAGCTCATCGTCTTCGTCGACGAGCTCCACACCGTCGTCGGCGCCGGTGGTGGCGGCGAGGGCGGCTCGATGGACGCTGGCAACATCCTCAAGCCGCGGCTCGCCCGGGGTGACCTGCACCTCGTCGGTGCGACGACCCTCGCCGAGTACCGCCGCATCGAGAAGGACGCAGCGCTCGAGCGCCGCTTCCAGCCCGTCACGGTGGGCGAGCCGAACGTCGAGGACGCCGTCGCGATCCTCACCGGACTCGCGCCGCGTTACGCCGAGCACCACGACGTCGAGTACACCGACGGAGCCCTGCGCGCCGCCGTCGAGCTGTCGCACCGCTACGTGACCGACCGGCACCTGCCCGACAAGGCCATCGACCTCGTCGACCAGGCCGGTGCGCGCCGCCGCCTCGCCCTGTCCGGTGACGTCGACGTCGAGGCGCTCCGTGCGCAGATCGCGTCCCTGACCGCGTCCAAGGACGCGGCGGTCGCGGAGGAGCACTACGAGGAGGCGTCGCGCCTGCGCGACGAGATCGACGGACTGGGGGCGCGCATCACCGCCGCCTCGGAGGGTCACGCGAGCACGGCCTCCCGTCCGGCACCTGCTGACCGCGTCATCACCGAGGGCGACATCGCCGAGGTGGTGTCCCGCGCCACCGGCATCCCCGCGGCCCGGCTGACGCAGGGCGACCGCACGCGCCTCGCCGCCCTCGAGCACGAGCTCCACGAGCGCGTCATCGGTCAGGACGACGCGGTGCGCGCCATCGCGACCGCGGTCCGGCGCAGCCGGACCGGCATGGGCGACCCGCGTCGCCCGGTCGGCAGCTTCCTGTTCCTCGGCCCGACGGGCGTCGGCAAGACCGAGCTCGCCAAGGCCCTCGCCGGGTCGCTGTTCGGCGACGAGTCCGCGATGCTGCGCTTCGACATGAGCGAGTTCGGCGAGCGGCACACCGTCTCCCGGCTGGTCGGCGCCCCTCCCGGGTACGTCGGCTACGACGAGGCCGGGCAGCTCACCGAGCGCGTCCGCCGCAACCCGTACTCGGTGGTCCTGCTCGACGAGGTCGAGAAGGCGCACCCGGACGTGTTCAACCTGCTGCTGCAGGTGCTCGACGACGGGCGTCTCACCGACGGGCAGGGCCGGACGGTGGACTTCCGGAACACGGTCGTGATCATGACGTCGAACATCGGGTCCGAATTCCTCGCGTCGCGCTCCGGTGCGCTCGGGTTCGCGCCCGTCGGCACCGACGGCGGGTTCGCGGAGGACGACCTGCGGGCCCGCGTGATGGGCAAGCTGCGCGAGTCCATGCGGCCGGAGTTCATCAACCGCATCGACGACATCGTCCTGTTCCGGAAGCTCGAGCGCTCGCAGCTCCGCTCGATCGTCGGACTGCTGCTGCAGGACACCGCGCTCCGGCTGCTCGCGCAGGGCATGACCCTGTCGGTCTCCGAGGCGGCGGTCGACTGGCTCGCCGAGCACGGGTACGAGCCCGAGTACGGTGCCCGTCCGCTCCGCCGGCTGATCCAGCGCGAGGTCGAGGACCGGATCGCGACCCTCGTCGTCGACGAGGCGGTCGCGGACGGTGACACGGTCCGGATCGACGTGGCCGACGACGCGCTCGTCGCCCTGGTCGGCGCAGCGGCAGCGGTCTAGTCGCCCGGTCCCACCACGGCCCCGGTACCCATGCGGTACCGGGGCCGTTCCCGTGTTCCGGAATGCAATTCTCCGGAATTGTCCGGAATGGGTTGCGCACCGCTCGGTAATGCCGATAGTGTTCCCGAGCATCGACACCGAGTCAGCACGAGACCGAGAGGGGGCCTGACCATGATGATCGCCGCAACGACTCCGTTTCGCACATTCCGTGGGATCAGCCGCACCCCGCTCCGGGTCCGCTGACACGGAGCGTCCACACCAGTCGACATCTGCCGCCCGGGCCCGTTCCCGGCTGAGGCCCTCGCCGAGATCACCTCGCCGGACACCGCCCGACGCGCCTGCTCTGCACTCCTGATCACCCCTGCCGGGGTCGTTCCGGAATGCGCGGCGCGGCGCCGGTGATCGTCGGTTCCCGGTGTGACGCTCCCATCGGGAACCGCAATTCCTGATCGCCCCCGCCCGCATTTCCGGGTGGGTGCGGAATGCATTTCCTCGCATTCGATCCAGACCCCGTCCCGCCGGGCCGTTCCGTCGCGCCCGCCGCACTCCGGGTCGTCCCTCGTGCCCGCACTCCGGGTCGTCCGTCATGCCCGCACTCCGGGTCGTCCGTCATGCCCTGAAGGGGAACCACCGTGTCATCGAAGACCACCATCCGCCCTCCCGACGTCCGCGCGGTCCGCCGCCGGGTGTCCCTCGCCGACCGCGTCGCGCTGCGCCTCGGCATGTCGCTCATCATCTGGAGCCGACGCACGCACCACGTCCGCCCGTCGGTCGACTTCGAGACCCGTCGTCGTCTCGAGCGCGAGCGGCAGCAGCGCGAGACCGACTGGCTCGTGCAGGATGCCGCGATGCGCCTCTGGCGCTGACGGGTCGGTCGAACTGGGCCGCCGACCCGCCGAACGACCCGGCCGGCCCGGTCCCCGAGCGGGGACCGGGCCGGCCGTCGTCGTGCCGTGGTGCGCCTCCGGGCCGCTCCTACCGCTTCGCGTTCGCGACGAGCGCGACCGCGTACGCGGGGAACCACGTCCCCGCCGCGGGACCGCCGTTGCAGGTGCCGTCGCTCGCTCCGGGGGTCTTCACCCAGAGGAGCGCGTCCAACCGGGTCGTCCCGGCCGACGCGTGCGGTGTCTGCCCCAGGCCGGCGCCGGTCGGGTTGCACCAGGTGCCGAGCCAGCCGCGGCCGTTCCGGGAGACGTCGATGACGTAGCGGGAGCCGCCGGTGAGGGCGCTGACCCGCTCGGCGTACGTCCGCTCGCCGTCGACGCCGTAGAAGTTCGACACGTTGGTGAAGAACCCGCGTGCCTTCGCGACGCCCGCCTGCCGCAGGTACGACGCCTGCTCCTGCGGCGTGTTCCAGTGTCCGTTGCCGCCGTCGAGGTAGGTGGGGACGCCGGCGGCGGAGAAGGCGTCGACGGCCGCCGCGATGAGGGCCGGTCGCGTGGCGGCCTCGGTCGTGCAGCTCGCGAGGTGCGCCAGCGAGTCCGGCTCGACGAGCACGACGGCGGGGTGCCCGCGCAGGTCGGCCGCGATCTGCCGGTTCCAGGCCGCGTACGCCGTCGCGGTCAGACCGCCGGCCGAGTACCCGCCGCAGTCCCGGTTCGGGATCGCGTAGGTGACGAAGACCGGGGTCGTGCCGGCCGCCTCCGCCGCGGCGAGGTTGCGCGCGATGATGCGGTCGAGGAGGTCCCCGGTGAACCACTCGCCGAGCCAGATGGCGATCGGCTGCTTCGCGATGGTGCGTGCGGCTCCGGCCTCCGCGGTCCGGCCCTGCGCCGTGAGCTGTGCGGCCGCCTGCGCGGGCTGGCTGTCCGGTTGGACGTAGAGGCCGCCGGAGAACACCTCGGCGGCGCTCGCGGTCCGGATGGTGCTGCTCGTGAGCGGCGCGGCCGCGGTGGCGGACTGCGTGCCACCGATCGCCGTCACGCCCGTGATCGCCGCCGACGTGGTGAGCGCGGCCGCGATCAATGTCCTGATCCTGGAGTGCATGGTCCCTGTCCCTGTCCTCTTGTTCCCGTGGTCGGGGGCGCCCCCTGGCGCCACTGCTCGCCGACCGCCGACCATGCCAACCCGCGCTCCCGGTCCCGGTCCACCACCAGAACGAGGGGTTGACCGGGCCGCACCCGCCCTGCTCGGCCCGCCCCCGGACGTGCCGTCCGGCCGGGGCCGTCCCGCCGCGGCCGTCCGGTCGCGTAGCGTTGAGCGGTGACCGAAACCGCTGCCGCACTCGTCGAACGCCTGACCGCCGTCGTCCCGGACTTCCCGAAGCCGGGGGTGCTGTTCCGCGACGTGACGCCGGTCTTCTCCGACGCCGTCGCGTTCGGTCGTGTCTGCGAAGCCCTCGCGGCGCCCTTCGCCGTGGGCGGTGGCTTCTCCGCGGTCGCCGGCATCGAGGCGCGCGGCTTCGCCCTGGCCGGCGGGATCGCCGCACAGCACCAGGTCGGCGTGCTGACCGTGCGGAAGGCCGGCAAGCTCCCGGGCGAGGTGCTCAGCGAGCAGTACGCGCTCGAGTACGGGGAGGCCGAGCTCGAGCTGCGTCCGGGGCAGCTGCCCGCCGGGACGCGGGTGCTCGTGGTCGACGACGTCCTCGCCACCGGCGGCACCGGAGCGGCGACCGTCGCCCTGCTCGAACGCGCCGGGTACGAGGCGATCGGGTTCGCGGCGCTGCTCGAACTCGACGGCCTGGCCGGGCGGGAGCGGCTCGAACCCCGCCTGCCCGTGACGACCCTCGGCCGCGTGCCGGCCTGATCCGCGGGGTCCCCGCGAGCCGCGCCGGCCTGGCCCACCGGGTCGGCCCGGGCCGCTCGCCGGCCCGGGCCACCGGGACCGGTCGCACGCCGACCACACGTCGGACGCGCCTCGACCGTCGGGGCCGCACCGCGCCTCCCGGCCGGACCGCCACGCGCCGGACGGCGCACTAGTCTTGATCCACCCACCGAACGAGGAGTTGCACCATCGTGACCGATCCAGTCGCCGCATCCCCGGACCACGAGTCCGGCGCGAACGCCGAGCCCGCAGTCGTGCCGCAGGCACCCGAGCCCCGCACCGCGACGACGACCACGACCGGCACCGAGCTCTTCGACGGTGAGCGCGGCGTCGTCGCGATCCGGGTGGGCGGCGTGCTCAAGGACCTCGCGGCCGAGGTGCAGGCCGGCGAGACCGCCGAGGCCGTGACGCTGCAGGAGCAGGACGGGCTCGACATCCTCCGGCACTCGGCCGCGCACGTGCTCGCGCAGGCAGTGCAGCAGATCAACCCCGACGCCAAGCTCGGGATCGGCCCGCCGGTCACCGACGGCTACTACTACGACTTCGACGTCGCCGAGCCCTTCACGCCGGAGGACCTCAAGGCGATCGAGAAGGGCATGGACCGGATCATCCGGCAGGCCCAGCGCTTCCGCCGCGTCGTCGTCACCGACGAGCAGGCCCGCGAGCTGATGGCGGGGGAGCCGTACAAGCAGGAGCTCATCGGCCTGAAGGGCGCCGCGGACGAGGGCGACTCCGGCGAGAGCGTCGAGGTCGGCGCCGGCGAGCTGACGGTGTACGAGAACGTCGACCCGAAGACCGGCGAGGTCGTCTGGCAGGACCTGTGCCGCGGCCCGCACCTGCCGCACACCCGGATCATCGGCAACGCGTCGAAGCTCATGCGCGTCGCCGCGGCGTACTGGCGCGGGTCCGAGAAGAACCCGCAGCTCCAGCGCATCTACGGCACCGCGTGGCCGGACAAGGACCAGCTCAAGGCGTACCTCGTGCGCCTGGAGGAGGCGGCGAAGCGCGACCACCGCAAGCTCGGCGCCGAGCTCGACCTGTTCTCGTTCCCGGACGAGATCGGCTCGGGGCTGGCGATCTTCCACCCGAAGGGCGGCATCATCCGCCGCGAGATGGAGGACTACTCGCGCCGTCGGCACGAGCAGGAGGGCTACTCCTTCGTCTACACGCCGCACATCACCAAGGGCGACCTGTTCGAGCAGTCCGGCCACCTCGGCTGGTACAAGGACGGCATGTTCCCGGCCATGCACATGGACGAGGCGCGCGACGAGGACGGCAACGTCACCCGGCAGGGGGCGGACTACTACCTCAAGCCGATGAACTGCCCGATGCACATCCTGGCGTACCGCTCGCAGGCCCGGTCCTACCGCGACCTGCCGCTGCGGATGTTCGAGTTCGGCACGGTCTACCGCAACGAGAAGTCCGGCGTGATCCACGGCCTGACCCGGGTGCGCGGCATGACCCAGGACGACGCCCACATCTTCACCACGCAGGAGAAGATGAAGGAGGAGCTCACCACGACGCTCGAGTTCGTGCTCTCGCTGCTCCGCGACTACGGCCTCGACGACTTCTACCTCGAGCTGTCCACGAAGGACCCGGAGAAGTACGTCGGCGACGACGAGGTCTGGGAGGTCGCGACCGACACCCTGCGCGAGGTCGCCGAGGAGTCCGGGCTCGAGCTCGTGCCAGACCCCGCCGGTGCCGCCTTCTACGGCCCGAAGATCTCCGTGCAGGCCCGTGACGCCATCGGCCGCACCTGGCAGATGTCGACGGTGCAGCTCGACTTCAACCTGCCCGAGCGCTTCGAGCTGGAGTACACCGCGGCCGACGGCTCCCGGCAGCGCCCGGTGATGATCCACCGCGCGCTCTTCGGTTCGATCGAGCGCTTCTTCGGCGTGCTCACCGAGCACTACGCGGGCGCGTTCCCGGCGTGGCTGTCCCCGGTCCAGGTCGTCGGCATCCCCGTCGCGGCCGAGTACGGCGACTACCTCGACGAGGTCGTCGCGAAGCTCCGGGCACACGGCGTCCGTGCCGAGGTCGACCACTCCGACGACCGCATGCAGAAGAAGATCCGCACGCACACCAAGGCGAAGGTGCCGTTCCAGCTCATCGCCGGTGGCGACGACCGCGACGCCGGCGCCGTCTCGTTCCGGTTCCGCGACGGTCGCCAGGACAACGGCGTGCCCGTGGACGAGGCGGTCGACCGGATCCTCACCGCGATCCGCGAGCGCGCGCAGGTCTGATGGTCGCCGACAGGTCTGGAGGCACGGCCGACGTCCCCGGGACCGGTCACGTCGACGACGTGGCCGGTTCCGTGGCCGCCGGCACCGGTTCGGCGGACGACCCGCTGGTGATCCGCGACGCCGCGACCGGTGCCGCGGTGCCGGACGCGTTCCAGCGGCTCTGGAACCCGCACCGGATGGCGTACATCGACGCCGGGCGCGAGGGCGAGGGCCGCGGACACAAGGACGACTGTCCGTTCTGCGAGGCGCCGCGGAGGTCCGACGAGGACGCGTTGATCGTCGCCCGCGGCGAGCACGCCTACGTCCTGCTCAACCTGTACCCGTACAACAACGGGCACCTGCTCGTCTGCCCGTACCGCCACGTCCCGCTGTACGACGAGGCGACGCCCGACGAGGTGCGCGAGATGGGGGAGCTCACCCAGACCGCGATGCGCGTCCTGCGCGCGGTCTCGCACTGCGACGGCTTCAACATCGGCATGAACCAGGGCGAGGTCGCGGGCGCCGGGGTGGCGGCGCACCTGCACCAGCACGTCGTGCCGCGCTGGGCGTCGGACTCGAACTTCTTCCCGATCATCGCGTGGACGAAGTCGATGTCGCAGCTGCTCGGCGAGACCCGGCGTCTCGTCGCGGAAGGCTGGCCGACGGCGCACTAGACTGTCGGCATCATGAGCGACAGCAGCAGCACCCCGGGCACGAACGGCACCTCGATCACCGGCTCCGACCGCGTCAAGCGCGGCCTCGCGGAGATGCTCAAGGGCGGCGTCATCATGGACGTCGTCGACGCCGAGCAGGCCCGCATCGCGGAGGAGGCCGGCGCGACCGCCGTCATGGCGCTCGAGCGCGTCCCCGCCGACATCCGCGCGCAGGGCGGCGTTGCCCGCATGTCCGACCCGACGATGATCGAGGAGATCATCGCCGCCGTGTCGATCCCGGTCATGGCGAAGGCCCGCATCGGCCACTTCGTCGAGGCGCAGGTGCTCCAGGAGCTCGGCGTCGACTACATCGACGAGTCCGAGGTCCTGTCGCCGGCCGACTACGTCAACCACATCGACAAGTGGAACTTCACGACCCCCTTCGTCTGCGGCGCCACCAACCTCGGGGAGGCGCTCCGCCGCATCACCGAGGGCGCGGCCATGATCCGCTCCAAGGGCGAGGCCGGCACGGGCGACGTGTCCGAGGCCACGAAGCACATCCGCACCATCTCGAAGGAGATCGCGGCGCTGCGGTACCTCAAGGAGGACGAGCTCTACGTCGCCGCCAAGGAGCTGCAGGCACCGTTCGACGTCGTGAAGGAGGTCGCGCAGACCGGCAAGCTCCCCGTCGTCCTCTTCACCGCGGGCGGCGTCGCCACCCCGGCCGACGCGGCGATGATGATGCAGCTCGGCGCGGACGGCGTGTTCGTGGGCTCCGGCATCTTCAAGTCCGGCGACCCGGCGAAGCGCGCGGCCGCCATCGTCAAGGCGACCACCTTCCACGACGACCCGAAGGTCATCGCCGAGGTGTCGCGCGGTCTGGGCGAGGCGATGGTCGGCATCAACGTCGCCGACGTCCCGGCGCCGCACCGCCTGGCCGAGCGCGGGTGGTGAGCGCCCGTCCCCGCGTCGGTGTCCTCGCCCTGCAGGGCGACTTCCGCGAGCACATCGCCTCGCTGACGGAGCTCGGTGCCGAGGTGGCACCGCTCCGTCGCGCCGAGGAGATCGCCGCCCTCGACGGCGTCGTCATCCCCGGCGGTGAGTCCAGCGTGATGGACAAGCTGTCCCGCACGTTCGGCGTGGCCGAGCCGCTCAGCGCCGCGATCCGCGACGGGCTGCCCGCCTACGGCACCTGCGCGGGGATGATCATGCTGTCCTCCCGGATCGCCGCGGGCATCCCGGGGCAGCAGACCCTCGACGTCCTCGACACGACCGTGCGCCGCAACGCCTTCGGCAGCCAGAACGACTCCTTCGAGACCGACATCCCGATGCCGGCGCTCGGCGAGGCCCCGGTGCACGCGGTGTTCATCCGCGCGCCGGTGGTCGAGGAGCACGGCGACGGCGTCGAGGTGCTCGGCGCCCTGTCCGACGGGCAGGTCGTCGCCGTGCAGCAGGGCAACGTCATCGCGAGTGCGTTCCACCCCGAGGTCGCTGGGGAGGACCGGTTCCACCGCCGCTTCCTCGACCTCGTCCGCAGCGCCTGACCCCGGGTCCTCCGCGACGTCACCGTGGAACGCAACGTCGGCGGTTCCTCGCAGCGCCATTCCGCTGCGCCGAGCCGCCGACGTTGCGTCTTGCGGAACTGGGCGGGGTGACCAGGCGACCAGCGCGGCGGCGGTGATCCGTTCCTCCCGGCCGGTAGACTGGACCGGATTTTCGGCTAGACGCAAGGAGCACCGTGTCCGGGCATTCCAAGTGGGCAACGACGAAGCACAAGAAGGCGGTCATCGACCAGCGCCGTGCGAAGTCGTTCGCGAAGCTCATCAAGAACATCGAGGTCGCCGCGAAGATGGGCGGCGCGGACCTGTCGGGCAACCCGACCCTGGTCGACGCGGTCCAGAAGGCCAAGAAGACCTCGGTGCCGAACGACAACATCGACCGCGCCATCAAGCGCGGCGCCGGGCTGACCGGTGAGTCGATCGAGTACACGACGATCATGTACGAGGGCTACGGCCCGAACGGCGTCGCGATGCTCATCGAGTGCCTCACCGACAACAAGAACCGCGCAGCGGCCGAGGTCCGGACGGCGATGTCCCGCAACGGCGGCACCATGGCCGACCCGGGCAGCGTCGCGTACAACTTCTCGCGCAAGGGCGTCATCTCGGTGACGAAGACCGACGGCCTCGACGAGGACACCGTCATGGGCGCCGTGCTCGACGCCGGCGTCGAGGACGTCGTCGACCAGGGCGGCGGGTTCGAGGTCATCACCGAGGCCACCGACCTCGTCGCGGCCCGGACCGCGCTGCAGGACGCCGGCATCGACTACGACTCCGCCGACGCCGAGTTCGTGCCGGGCGTGAAGGTGCCGGTCGACGCCGAGACCGCGCGTAAGGTCTTCAAGCTCATCGACGCGCTCGAGGACAGCGACGACGTGCAGAACGTCTACGCGAACTTCGACATCCCCGCCGACGTGCAGGCCGAGCTCGACGAGGACGAGGACTAGCCGATGCTGCGCGTGCTCGGGGTCGACCCCGGGCTCACGCGGTGCGGCGTCGGCGTCGTCGAGGTCGCACCGAACCGGCGCGCACGACTCGTCCACGTGACGGTGGTGCGCACCCCGGCGGACATGGCGCTCGAGCAGCGCCTGCTCCGCATCGCCGAGGGCATCGCCGCCGAGATCGACGAGCACCGCCCGGAGGCGGTCGCGGTGGAGCGCGTCTTCGCGCAGGCCAACGTCCGCACCGTCATGGGGACCGCGCAGGCGGCCGGTCTGGCACTGCACGCCGCGGCCGCGCGCGGCCTCCCGGTCGGACTGCACACGCCCTCCGAGGTGAAGGCCGCCGTCACCGGCTACGGCAACGCGGACAAGCGTCAGGTGCAGACCATGATCGCGCGCGTGCTCGGGCTCGACGAGGCACCGAAGCCCGCCGACGCCGCCGACGCGCTGGCGCTGGCCGTGTGCCACGCCTGGAGGCTCGGCTCGCCCGACGCGGTCGGGTCCCGTCCCACGAACCTCACCCCCGCACAGCGCGCGTGGCGCGACGCGCAGGGCGGCACGGTCGACTCGCCGCTCGCGCGCGCGGCGGCCGCCGCGGCACGGGCGCCGCGTGGCTCGTCGGCGCCGTCGGTGGCGGGCCGTAGGCTCGGAGCATGATCGCGAGTCTCCGGGGCACCTGCATCGACGTCGCCGGATCGAGCGTCGTGATCGAGGTCGGGGGAGTCGGGTACGCCGTCACGGTGACGCCCGCGCACGCGCTGACGATGCGGCACGGGTCCGAGGTCTTCGTGCGCACGGCGATGATCGTGCGCGAGGACGAGCACCTGCTGTTCGGCTTCGAGACCGTGGACGCGCTGCAGGTGTTCGACCTGCTGCGGAGCGTGTCCGGCGTCGGACCGAAGTCCGCGATGGGCGTGCTGGCCCACATGGAGCCGGCGCAGGTCGCGAACGCCGTGGCGAACGACGACGACGGCGCATTCCGCAAGGTCTCCGGCATCGGCCCGAAGACCGCCAAGCTCATCATCGTCGCCCTCGCCGGCAAGCTCGGCGCCTACGAGCACGCCCCTGCCGCGACACCCGCGGCCGGTGGCACCGGGCACCCCGCGGCGGAGGACGTCGTCACCGCACTCGTCGGTCTCGGCTGGCGCGAGGACGCGGCTCGCCGGGCCGTCGACGACACCGTGGCGAACGAGCCCGGCGTCACCGCGATGGGGACGCAGGCGCTGCTCCGTGCCGCGCTCGGTGCGCTCCGTCCCGCCGGGGCCGGCCGGTGAGCGGCATCACCGCCGCCGACGCCGAGTCCCAGGAGGAGCTCGCGTTCGAGGGCGCGCTCCGGCCCAAGTCCCTCGACGAGTTCGTGGGGCAGCGGAAGGTCCGCGGTCAGCTCGACCTGCTGCTCAAGGCCGCGGCGCTGCAGGAGCGCACACCGGACCACATCCTGATGGCCGGCCCGCCCGGTCTCGGCAAGACCACCCTGGCGATGATCGTCGCGCACGAGTCGGGCCGCCCCCTGCGCATGTCGAGCGGACCGGCGATCCAGCACGCCGGCGACCTGGCCGCGGTGCTGTCGTCGCTCGTGCCGGGCGAGGTGCTGTTCATCGACGAGATCCACCGCATGGCGCGTTCGGCGGAGGAGATGCTCTACCTCGCGATGGAGGACTTCCGGATCGACGTCATGGTCGGCAAGGGCGCCGGCGCGACGAGCATCCCGCTCGACCTCGCGCCGTTCACCCTGGTCGGCGCGACCACCCGCGCCGGACTCCTGCCGAACCCGCTGCGGGACCGCTTCGGGTTCACCGCGCACCTCGAGTTCTACGAGAAGGACGAGCTCGAGCAGGTGCTGCTCCGGGCCGCGCACCTGCTCGAGCTCGACATCGACCGGTCCGCCCTCCGCGAGATCGCCGGACGGTCCCGCGGCACCCCGCGCATCGCGAACCGTCTGCTGCGCCGGGTGCGGGACTACGCCCTGGTGCACCGCACCTCGGACGGCATGGCCGCCGTGCAGGGCGCGCTGGACCTGTACGACGTCGACGAGCTCGGGCTCGACCGCCTCGACCGTGCGGTGGTCGAGACGATGCTGACGCGCTTCGACGGCGGGCCGGTCGGCCTGAACACGCTCGCAGTGTCGGTCGGCGAGGAGTCCGAGACGATCGAGTCGGTCGTCGAACCGTTCCTCGTCCGGGTCGGTCTCGTCACGCGGAGCCCCCGCGGGCGGATCGCGACGCCGCAGGCCTGGCGGCACTTCGGACGCACCCCGGGGCAGGGCCTCGCGGCGCAGCCGGGCCTGTTCGACGACGACGCCGACTGACACGACCGCGCGCGTCGGGGAGACATGCTCCGCACAGACGTGTGCCCTAGACTGCTACGGCCCGAAACCGAGCAACCAGAGAAGGCACCGCACCATGGGTCAAGAATTCTTCCTCATCATCATCGTCGTGGCCTTCGCTGCCTTCATGTTCTACAACAGCCGCAAGCGCAAGAAGCAGCAGGCGGAGCTCGCGGACAAGATGGTTCCGGGGGCGCAGGTCATGCTCTCCTTCGGGCTCTACGGCACACTGCTCTCCGTCGATGACGAGAAGGTCACCGCCGACGTCGAGATCGCTCCGGGCACCGTGGTCACGGTGCACCGCCAGACCCTGTCGCGGGTCGTCGACGACACCGCGTCGGACGTGGAGACCACCACCGCGCCGGAGGGCGCGACCACCACGTCGGCGTCCGCGCCGGCGACCGAGCTCGACGCGGAGCCGACCTACGGTGAGCGCCTCGACGAGACCGACCCGGCGAAGCGCAAGACCGAAGACTGACCTCATGCGCCCCCGGGTCGGACGATCCGGGGGCCTGATCCTGCCGCCGGTGCTGCACCGTCGGTCCTGACAGAAAGACGAGACGACCGGTGGCACGATCGACACCCGTCAAGAAGGCGATCCGCTCGCTCACCTGGTTGGTGGTCCTGATGGCGGTCCTCGCGGGGTTGAACACCGCCGCGTCGGTCCTCGCGGGCACCACCAAGGACGAGAGCGGCAAGTGGTTCGCGGGGGCCAGCTGGGTCCCGGAGCTCGCGCTCGACCTGCAGGGCGGCACGCAGCTCACGCTCGCGGCGCAGAACACCGAGGGCGGGTCGGTCACGAGAGAGCAGCTCGACCAGGCGGTCAACATCATCCGCCAGCGCATCAACGCGACGGGTGTGTCCGAGTCGCAGATCAACACGCAGGGGACGAACAACATCGTCGTCTCCATCCCGGGCAAGCCGGACAAGGCCACGATCGACCGCATCGAGGCGGCCGCGAAGCTGACCTTCCGCCCGGTCCTCTCCACCTCCGCCGCGACGAACACCGCGGTCGGCGGCGACGGCAACGCCTCTGCCTCGCCGACCCCGTACTCGCCGCCCGCCTCGCTGCCGGCGACACCGAGTTCGCAGCCCACGGACGGCAGCGACCTCGCGCAGGTCACGCCGGCACTGCAGGACCTCTACACGAACTACAACTGCGCCGCTCCCGACGACGTCACCACCGCGCCGGACGACGAGCCGCTCGTGACGTGCGACCAGGACGGCGCCGCGAAGTACATCCTCGGCCCGGTCGAGGTGTCCGGTGCCGGCATCAGCAACGCGACCTCCGGGCTCGCCACCGACTCCCAGGGCACCTTCACCGGTCAGTGGGCCGTCAACCTGACCTTCAAGGGGCAGAGCTCCGAGGACTTCCGGGACGTCACGAGCCGCCTGGTGAAGCTGCAGCCCCCGCAGAACCAGTTCGCGATCGTGCTGGACGGCACCGTCATCACGGCGCCGGCGTCGAACGCCGCGATCACCAACGGCAAGGCGCAGATCACCGGCTCGTTCACCGCGGAGTCGGCGAAGACCCTCGCCGACCAGCTCAAGTACGGTGCGCTGCCGATCAACTTCCAGGTGCAGTCGAACGAGAACATCTCGGCGACGCTCGGCACCGCGCAGCTCGTCGGCGGGCTCGTCGCCGGCCTGATCGGGCTGATCCTCGTGATCATCTACTCGGTCGTCCAGTACCGGGCGCTCGCCTTCGTCACCGTGCTGTCGCTCGGCGTCGCGGCGGCGCTGACGTACCTCGTCATCGCGATCATGTCGTGGCGCGTGGACTACCGCCTGTCGCTCGCCGGCGTCGCCGGCCTCATCGTCGCCATCGGCATCACGGCGGACTCGTTCATCGTGTACTTCGAGCGCATCCGCGACGAGCTCCGCGACGGCCGTGGCCTCGAGAGCGCGGTGGAGTCCGGGTGGAAGCGCGCGCTGCGCACGATCCTGGCGTCCGACTCGATCAACTTCCTGGCCGCGGTCGTGCTCTACATCCTCGCGGTGAGCGACGTGAAGGGCTTCGCGTTCACGCTGCTCCTCACGACCCTCATCGACGTCGTGGTGGTCGTGCTGTTCACGCACCCGATGATGCAGCTCATCGCCCGGAGCCGGTTCTTCGGTGAGGGCCACAGGTTCAGCGGGCTCGACCCGGCGGCGCTCGGCGCCGTGTACCGCGGGCGGGCGCAGTTCCGCGCCCCGGTGGTGAACGGCAAGCGGCAGCGCAGCGCCGGTGAGGCGCAGCGCCGCCAGACGATCGCGGAACGGAAGGCCCAGCAGGGCGCCGTCGAGAACGGCACGACGCCGGACGGGAAGGACGACTGATGGCCAGCTTCAGCCAGTTCGGCAGCGACCTCTACACGGGGAAGCGCTCCTACGACATCGTCGGTCGGCGCAGGACCTGGTACCTCGTCGCCCTCGTCGTGATCGTCGTCTCGCTCGTCGTGCCGTGGCTGCGTGGCGGCTACCAGCTCGGCATCGAGTTCACCGGCGGCTCGGAGTTCACGATCTCGAACGCCGGGACCCTCGACCAGTCGGTCGCGACCCGCACCGTCGAGTCGATCGTCCCCGAGGGGGTCCCGCGGGTCTCGCAGGTCGGCCAGGACGGCATCCGCGTGCAGACCGAGCAGCTGACGGACCGTCAGACGACCGAGGTGCAGGAAGCCCTCGCCGAGGCGTACGACGTGTCCGACGACGAGGTCGCCTCGACCTACATCGGCGCGACCTGGGGTGCCGACGTGCTCGCCCAGGCGATCCGCGGTCTGGTCATCTTCCTCGCCCTCGCCGCCGTCGTGATGGCGCTGTACTTCCGGACCTGGAAGATGTCGGTGGCGGCGATGGCGGCGCTCCTGCACGACCTGCTCATCACGGCCGGCGTGTACGGCATCGTGGGGCTCGAGGTCACGCCCGCGGCGGTCATCGGCTTCCTGACGATCCTCGGCTACTCGCTCTACGACACCGTCGTGGTGTTCGACAAGGTGCGCGAGAACACCAGCCAGGAGTCCCACCGCACCTTCGTGCAGTCGGTCAACCTGGCGGTCAACCAGACGCTGGTGCGGTCGATCAACACGTCGGTCGTGGCGCTGCTGCCGGTCGCGGCGATCCTCTTCATCGGGTCGTACGTGCTCGGTGCCGGCACGCTCCGCGACATCTCGCTCGCGCTGTTCATCGGCATCATCGTCGGCACGTACTCGACGATCTTCATCGCGTCGCCGATGTACGCCCACCTGCGCGAGAACGAGCCGAAGGTGCAGCAGGCGGACGCGAAGAAGCGCCAGGCCGCCGAGCGCCGGCAGCGCGAGGTCGACGCGGCGGCGGAGGTCTGATCGTGGCGGTCGAGGAGATCGACGTGGCCGAGGCGCAGCGGCGGATCGCGGGCGGCGCGAAGCTGTTCGACGTCCGCGAGCAGGGGGAGTGGGACGAGGTCCACGCGCCCCAGGCGACGCTGGTGCCGATGTCCGACCTGGTGGCCCGGTGGCAGGAGATCGACGGGGGCGACGAGCCCGCGATCGTGGTGTGCCACTCCGGGGCGCGGTCGTCCCGGGTGGTCGCCGCCCTCGAGCAGTCGGGCGTCGCCGCGGTGAACCTCGCCGGCGGCATGGTGGCGTGGGAGCGGGCCGGAGCCCCGGTCGTCCGCGCCGACGCCCAGGGCGAACCGCGTCACGAGCACTGAGCGGACGCGCGTAGGCTTGTCGGATCGAGCTCGGCCCGAGCTCCGATCGAGGTCTGACCGAGTCGGGAGGCGCACCATGACGGACACGCGTGCATCCACGCCGCAGGACGCCGCTGCGCCGAGCGACACCGGCGCGAGTCGCCCCGGGTCGGCCCCGCGCCCGGCGAGCCCGCTCGGCCCGAACACCACCGGCAACATCGGGTCGCTCCGCTCCCTCCTGCCGCGGCTGTTCTCGCGTGCGCAGCCGGCCGGCGCCGTCGACACGCTGATCCGCACGGTCCGCTCGCACCATCCGAAGGCCGACGTGACGCTCATCGAGCGCGCCTACTCGGTCGCGGAGCGCGCCCACGACGGCCAGAAGCGGAAGTCGGGGGAGCCGTACATCACGCACCCCGTCGCGGTCGCGCAGATCCTCGCCGACCTCGGCATCGGCACCATCACCATCGCTGCTGCGCTCCTGCACGACACGGTGGAGGACACCGATTACCAGCTCGACCAGCTGCGCGAGGACTTCGGCGACGAGATCGCGATGCTCGTCGACGGCGTGACGAAGCTCGACAAGGTCAAGTACGGCGACAGCGCGCAGGCCGAGACCGTCCGCAAGATGGTCATCGCGATGTCGAAGGACATCCGCGTCCTCGTGATCAAGCTCGCCGACCGGCTGCACAACGCGCGCACGTGGGGCTTCGTCGAGTCCGCCTCCGCGACGCGGAAGGCGAAGGAGACGCTCGAGATCTACGCGCCACTGGCGCACCGTCTGGGCATCCAGATGATCAAGCTCGAGCTCGAGGACCTGTCGTTCGCGGTGCTGCACCCGAAGCTCTACGTCGAGATCGACAGCCTCGTGAAGGAGCGTCAGCCGAAGCGCGAGCAGTTCGTGCAGAACGTCATCGGCACCCTCAAGAAGGACCTCAAGTCCGCGAGGGTCCGCGGCGAGGTGATGGGGCGACCGAAGCAGTACTACTCGATCTACCAGAAGATGATCGTGCGTGGGCGCGAGTTCGACGAGATCTACGACCTCGTCGGCATCCGGGTGCTCGTGCCGACCGTCCGCGACTGCTACGCCATGCTCGGCTCGGTGCACGCGCGGTGGACGCCGCTGCCCGGTCGGTTCAAGGACTACATCGCGACGCCGAAGTTCAACCTGTACCAGTCGCTGCACACCACGGTCCTCGGACCGCAGGGCCGCGCGGTGGAGATCCAGATCCGCACGCACGAGATGCACCAGCGCGCCGAGTTCGGTGTCGCCGCGCACTGGAAGTACAAGCAGCGCGCTGCCGGCCGAGACGTCGACACCTCGACCTCGACCGACCAGGACATGGCGTGGCTGGCGCACATCACCGACTGGCAGGCGGAGACGAGCGACCCCGGGGAGTTCCTCGACTCGCTGCGCTACGAGATCGGCGCGAAGGAGACGTACGTCTTCACGCCGCAGGGCAAGGTCATCGGCCTGCCGTCCGGCGCCACCCCGGTCGACTTCGCGTACGCCGTGCACACCGAGATCGGGCACCGCACGATGGGCGCGAAGGTGAACGGCCGACTCGTCCCGCTGGAGAGCCAGCTGTCGAGCGGCGACGTCGTCGAGATCTTCACGTCGAAGAACCCCGACTCGGGGCCCAGCCAGGACTGGCTGACCTTCGTGCGCAGCCCGCGCGCCCGCAACAAGATCAAGCAGTGGTTCACGAAGGAGCGCCGCGAGGAGGCGATCGAGCAGGGCCGCGACGCCATCGCCCGGGCCATGCGGAAGCAGAACCTCCCGCTGCAGCGGATCATGAGCCAGGACACCATCTCCGAGGTGGCGTCCGGGATGCGGTACGACGACGTGTCCGCGCTCTACGCCGCGATCGGCGAGGGCCACGTCTCGACGCAGTCCGTGATCGAGAAGGTCCTCGGCAACGTGCAGGCGGAGTCCGAGACGGACGAGCCGGAGTTCTCGTTCCCGCGCCAGGTCACGAGCCGGCAGCTCCGCAACAGCGACAGCGGCGTGCTGGTCCGCGGGGCGCCCGACATCCTCGTGAAGCTCGCCAAGTGCTGCACGCCGGTCCCCGGCGACCAGATCGTGGGCTTCATCACGCGCGGTCAGGGTGTCTCGGTGCACCAGGCCTCGTGCACGAACGTGAAGTCGCTCATGAACGAGCCGGACCGCATGATCGAGGTGGAGTGGGCGCCGTCGTCGAAGTCGGTCTTCCTCGTGCAGATCCAGATCGAGGCGCTGGACCGTTCGGGGCTGCTGAGCGACGTGACCCGTGTCCTCACCGACCACCACGTCAACATCCTGTCGGCGACGGTGTCGACCTCGTCGGACCGTCTGGCGTTGAGCCGGTTCGTGTTCGAGATGGGCGACACCACGCACCTCGACCGGGTGCTCAACGCGGTCCGGCGGATCGACGCCGTGTACGACGTGTACCGGGTCAGCGCGGGCTGATCCCCGCCGCGGCTGAGGGCGTGGCCACCGTGCGCTCGACGTCGCGGAGACGCCGTTCGGCCTGACGCACCATCGGCACGCGACCGAGCGCCCCGAGTCGGGCCCGGACGTCGGCGGCACCGACCGCACCGACCCCGAGCAGGCCGCCGACCGCGACCGCGTCGGCCGCCTCGAACGACTCGGCGCCGCGGCCGGGCGCCCGGAGCAGGTCGACGGCGGTCCGCTCCGGCGTCGTCACCGGTTGCCCGGCGAGGACGACGACGTCGCCGGCATCGAGCCGCACCTCACGGATCCGGATCCCGGGCGCCGCGTGCACCCGGGCGCTCGGCGGCACCGTGACCTCCAGCGGCGACGGCGGCCGCGACAGTCCGCCCCAGATCCAGGCGGCGGTGCGGGTGCCGGCGACGAGCCGGGGGTCGCGGACGCTCCAGGCGATCGCCGCCGCCCGCAGCGTCGCCGTCTGCGGTTCGGCGGGGGAGGCCCAGCACGGTCCGACCGCCACGAGCTCACCCGCGAGCACCGCGGCCCGGAGCTCGGCCTCGGGCCAGTCGTCGCTGGTCACGAGTCGACGGCGGGCCACCCCGCCATCCTGCCGTACCGGCTGCGTCACACGCAGCACCTGTGGACAGGCGGACGGGAGGCGCGTGCGCGCCGGCACCGCGCCTCCCGTCCGGCGGCGGCGGTGCCGACGCGCGCCTGCCGCTCGTCAGCGCAGCACGTGCGCGCGGTGCACCAGCGCGGCGGCACCGATGAGCGGGCCGTCCTGGGACAGGCCCGTCGGTACGATCCGCACCTTCGTGACGAACCCGAACTCGACGCGCTCCGCGACCGCCTGGCGGGCGTAGTCGAACAGGTCCGGCGTGACGTGCGAGAAGCCGCCGCCGATCGCGACGACCTCGAGGTCGACGAGGCTCGTCGCGGCGGCGATGGCCTGGCCGAGCGCCCGTCCGCTCCGCCGCACGGCGGCGACGGCGACCTCGTCACCGGCGGCGTACGCGGCGGAGAGCTCCTCGCCGGTGGTGCCGGTGAAGCCGTGGCGCTGGGCCCAGGCGACGGTCTTCGGGCCGCTCGCGACCGCCTCGAGGCACCCGGTGCCGCCGCACGCGCAGTGGTCGTCGAACCCGCCGCACTCGACGTGCCCGATGTGGCCCGCGTTGCCGGTGGGGCCGCTGACGGTGCGCCCGTGCAGGATGAGCCCGCCGCCGACACCGGTGGAGACGATCATGCCCATGACGTGGTCGGATCCCTGTGCGGCGCCGACCCAGTGCTCGGCGAGCGTGATCGCGAGGCCGTCCATGCGCAGCGTGACCGGCACGCCCTCGGGGACGTGCGCGGCGACGCGGTCGCGGAGGGGGTACCCGCGCCACACCGGCATGTTGAGCGGTGAGACGAGACCGTGTTCCTCGTCGACCGGCCCGGCCGACCCGATCCCGACGCCGGCGAGCGTGGCGCCGTCCGGCAAGGCGCCGAGCGCGGCGGTCACCACCTCGTCGACGGCCGCCTGCAGCTGCTCCGAGCTGCGCTGAGGACCCGTCGGGCTGCGGAACCGCGTCGCGGGCAGCACGACGCCGTCGGCGGTCACGAGGGCGGCCTCGACCTTGGTGCCGCCGAGGTCGACGGCGAGGGCGAGCGGGGCGGACGAGGGTGCAGTGGTGGACATGCGCGCTCCGATGCTGCGGTCTGGAGGCGCGGTGCGCGTGTCGGACGCGACGTCGCGTCCGGGACGTACCCGCCTCGTCGTGGTGGGTCGGGGAGCGGCCCGCGCCGGTCGGCGCGGGCCGCCGGGTCAGTAGGACGAGGTGTCGTCGCCGAGGGTCGACGCGGCGCCGGTCTCGGCACGGTGCGCGACCTCGTCGAGGATGCGGGCCGACGCGCTCGTGCCGATGCGGTCCGCCCCGGCCTCGACCATCTCGAGCAGGGTGTCCAGCCCGCGGACGCCACCGGAGGCCTTCACGCCGGTGTCGGCGCCGACCGTCCGGCGCATCAGGGCGATGTGCTCGGCCGTCGCGCCACCGCCGGCGAAGCCGGTGCTCGTCTTCACGAAGGCGGCGCCGGCGGCCTTCGCAGCACGGCTCGCGGCGACGATCTCGTCGTCGGTGAGGAACGCGGTCTCGAGGATCACCTTCACGACGGTGTCGCCCGCGGCGTCGACGACGGCGCGGACGTCCTGCTCGACACGCTCCCAGTCGCCGGAGCGCGCGGCACCGATGTTCTGCACCATGTCGAGTTCGAAGGCGCCGTCGGCCAGGGCCTGCAGCGACTCGGCGACCTTCGCGCCGGTCGAGGTGGTGCCGTGCGGGAAGCCGATGACCGTCCCCACGCCGACCCCGGTGCCGTGCAGGCGCTCGACGGCGTGCGCGACGTCGCCGGGTCGGACGCAGACGCTGAAGACGCGGTGGGCGGCGGCCTCGTCGAGCTGCGCGTCGACGTCGGAGCGGGTGAGCTCCGGCTTGAGGATCGCGTGGTCGATGAGGGCCCGGACGGCGTCGGTGGTCACGGAGAACGGTGCTTTGTCCACCCGGCAAGCCTACCCGGAGGCGACGCGCGTACCGTGCCCGGCATGCACGTCCTCGTCACCGGCGCCACCGGGTACATCGGCGGCCGCCTCGTCCCCCGTCTCCTCGAAGCCGGCCACTCCGTCCGCGTCTTCGTCCGCACCCCTCGGAAGCTCCAGGACGTCCCGTGGCACGACGACGTCGAGATCGCCGAGGGCGACCTGCAGGACGCCGACGCCGTCCGCTCCGCCGTGCAGGGCATCGCGGCGGTGTACTACCTCGCCCACGCGATGGGCGCCGACGGTGACTTCGAGCGCGCCGAGCGTGCGGCCGCCGAGACCATGGCGCACGAGGCGCACCAGGCGGGCGTCCGCCGCTTCGTGTACCTCGGCGGGCTGCACCCGGACGGGGAGCTCTCCAAGCACCTCCGCAGCCGGAAGGAGGTCGGCGACGTCCTGCTCGGCTCCGGCGTGCCGACCATCGCGTACCAGGCCGGGGTCGTCATCGGCTCCGGCAGCACCTCGTTCGAGATGATCCGGCACCTCACCGACGTGCTGCCGTGGATGCCCGCGCCGCGCTGGGTGCGCAACCACATCCAGCCCATCGCGGTGCGGGACGTCCTGTACTACCTCGTCAAGGCGCTGGAGATCCCGGCGGACGTCAACCGCACCTTCGACATCGGCGGGCCCGACGTCCTCCGCTACGGGCAGATGCTCAACGGCTACGCGGTCGAGGCGAAGCTGCCGCAGCGGGCCATCTCCGTGCTGCCGGTGCTCACGCCCGGGCTCGCCGCGCACTGGTTCAACCTCGTCACCCCGATCCCGCGCAAGCTCGCGAGACCGATCATCGAGTCGCTGCAGTTCGAGTGCGTGCAGCGCGAGCACGACATCGACGACGTGGTGCCCCGGCCCGAGGGCGGGCTGACCTCGTACCGTCGCGCGGTCCGTCTCGCGCTGACCCGCATGCGGAAGGGCGAGGTCGAGACGAGCTGGCGCAACGCCACCCTCGCCGCCACCTCGGCCGACCCCCTGCCGAGCGACCCCGACTGGGCCGGGCACACCGTGTACGTCGACGACCGCAAGCGGCACTCGTCCGCCAGCGCCGCGGACGTGTGGCGCGTCGTCGAGTCGATCGGCGGCGAGAACGGCTGGTACTCGTTCCCGCTCGCCTGGGTGGCCCGAGGCTGGCTCGACAAGCTCGCCGGCGGCGTCGGCCTGAACCGCGGTCGACGGGACCCACGACGGCTCGAGCAGGGCGACGCGCTGGACTGGTGGCGCGTCGAGCAGCTCGACCGCGGGCACTACCTGCGGCTGCGCGCCGAGTTCAAGTCCCCGGGGCGGGCGTGGCTGGAGATGACGGTGACGCCGAGCGAGGACGGCGGCAGCGACTACCGCCAGCGGGCGATCTACTTCCCCCAGGGACTCCCCGGACGGCTGTACTGGTACGGGATCCTGCCCTTCCACGGGGTGATCTTCCCGGGGATGGTCGAGCGCATCACGGCCGCCGCCGAGCGGGAGTCCGAGAACACCGCGTCGACGGGACGGAACTGGACCCAGCAGAATGGGAAGACGGAACCGGCACACGAGGAGGCAGCATGACCGAGCAGCAGACCACCGTCCTGTTCCTGGGCGACAGCATCACCGCACAGGGCTCCTGGGACACGTGGCTCCCCGACGAGCGCACCGTCGCTCAGGGCGTCGACGGTGACACCACCGACGGGGTGCTCGCGCGCCTCGACGCGGTCGTCGCCGAGCAGCCCGAGGTGATCGTGCTGCTCATCGGCACGAACGACTTCGGGAACCGCCGGGCCAGCGCGGAGCACGTGGTGCGCAACGTGGAGACGATCCTCGTGACGCTCCGCAGGGAGCTCCCCGGCGTCCGGCTCCTCCTCGTGTCGATCCTGCCGCGGCAGGCCGAGTACGCGGCGAAGATCGAGGAGGCGAACCGCCACCTCCGGCAGTTCGTCGCCACCTGCCACGCGCAGTACCTCGACGCCTGGCCGGCCCTCGCCGACGGCGACCACCTCGACGAACGGTTCAGCGAGGACGGGCTGCACCTGACCGAGGAGGGCTACCGCGCCTACCTGGCGGAGCTGCTGCCGGCGCTCGAGCGCGTCCGCGGCCTGCCGCCGATGTCCCGTCCGTTCACGGCGATCGACCTCGAGGAGGCCGGGGCCTGATGGCGCGGAAGGGCCGACCTCCGGCCGGCTCGTCGCTGCGCGGCGGCTCGTCACCGGACGGCGGCTCGGTGCCGCGCCGCGGTACGCCGCAGCCCGCGCGCCCGGTCGGCGGGCGTCGGGCCACCGCCGACGCGCCGTCCTTCACACGGCCGGCACTGGCACCGTCGCTCCTCGCCGCGGTCGTCCTGCTCGCCTGCGTCGCGGTGATCGACTCGTCCGCCTTCGTGTTCGCCCGCTGGGGCGTCACGGTGCTGGCGCTCATCGTGCTCGTGTTCGCGGTCCGCGGTCGGGTGTGGTGGGCCGTCGCACTGACGGCCGCGGTCGCCGTGTGCTGGAACCCGGTCGTGGTCGTACCGATCCCCGGGCAGGTCTGGGCGGCCCTGCAACTCGTCGTCGCGGCACTCTTCGTGGTGGTGGGCATCACCGTCAAGGTGCCGCGCGAGGCGGAGGCGGGTGGCGCCTCCCGGCCCTGACGGAGCCGACCGCCCTGCCGGCCCGTCGCGCGCTACGGACCCGCGTCCGTGCGGACGGTAGGATCGTCGAGACGGACGCAGGGTCCGTCGCGAGACCACGAAGGGCCTGGATGAGCAACGAGACCGAGCCGGTGACCGAGAGTCCTCTGCTGACCCCTCGACCGTCGTCCGGCGGTCTCGACCGGCCCGACGTCGTCGTGCGCAAGGGCCGGCTCACGCTCGTCAACGGCCACCTCACGCCGCAGCAGTCGATGATCGAGGACCTGCTGTTCCTCGACGACGCGCTCACCGCCGGCGACGTCGACCACCTGCTCATCCGGGGCAACGACCAGCGTCCCGTCATCGCGGTGGACGAGCGCGACCGCCAGCGGGCCGAAAGCGCCGTCATGGCCGCGGCCGCGAACGAGCCGTTCTACGCGAAGCCCCCGGGCAAGCCGGCCGTCCTCGTCATCGACGACGGCCTCGGCAACGCCGACGAGTCCGTCCTCCGGGTCTTCCGGCCGCGCGTCGAGCCGCTCGGACGGCTCCGCTACGGCGCCGAGACCAGCGTCCAGCTCGAGTTCTGGCGGGTCACCGACACCGAGGTGCTCGCCCCCGTCGAGAACGCGCTCATGCGCCGCAGTCTGCCGATCGACGAGTTCGTCGTCGTCGACATCGACCGGTACGGTCGCACCTGGCGCACCGTCGAGCACATGTTCGACGACCACGTCTCGGACATCCGGTTCCCGATCGACATCGTGTTCTCGTGGGTCGACGGGAACGCCATCGAGTACCAGCGTGCCCGACAGGCCGCGCAGGCCGGCGCCGTGCTGGGGGAGGGCGACGACGCCCCCGCCCGGTTCCGCCAGATCGACGAGCTCAAGTACGCCCTGCGCTCCGTGCACACCTTCGCGCCGTGGATCCGCCAGATCTACATCGCGACGGACTCGCCCGCACCGGCCTGGCTCGCTGAGCACCCCAAGGTCCGCATCGTCCGGAGCGAGGAGTTCTTCGCCGACCCCTCCGTCCTGCCGACACACAACTCCCAGGCGGTGGAGTCGCAGCTGCACCACATCCCGGGTATCAGCGAGCACTTCATCTACTCGAACGACGACATGTTCTTCGGACGCTCGGTCGACCCGTCGGTCTTCTTCAGCCCGGGCTCGGTGACGAAGTTCATCCTCGCGGACACCCGGATCGGCCTCGGCTCGAACAACGCCGCACGTAGCGGGTTCGAGAACGCCGCCCGCGTGAACCGTCGACTGCTGCAGCAGCGCTTCGGCGCGGTGACCACGCGGCACCTCGAACACGCGCCGACACCGCTGCGCGCGTCGATCATGACCGAGATGGAGCACGAGTTCGCCGCCGAGTTCGCCGCGACGGCCGCCTCCCGGTTCCGCGCCGCCGACAACATCTCGGTGACGAACTCGCTGTACCACTACTACGCGCTGCTCACCGGCCGCGCGATCGTGCAGGAGAACTCGCCCGTCCGGTACATCGACACGACGATGCTGTCCGGGCTCAGGGCGCTCGAGGACCTGCTCAAGAAGCGGAACGTGGACTTCTTCTGCCTGAACGACGGGAGCTTCCCCGAGGTCAGCGACGAGGAGCGGACCGAGCAGGTGACGGACTTCCTCGAGAAGTACTTCCCGTTCCCGGCGCCGTGGGAGAAGCCCGCGGCGTAGGCGGCTGCGTCCCGTCCCGTCCCGTGCGGGCGTCGGGGTCGCACGACCTGCCGTGCGGCGTCCGATCCAGCGTCCGTCCCGGTCGCACGACCTGCCGCGTGGCGTCCGTTCCGGTCGCGCGACCTGCCGCTCACGTCGGGCCGCGCCGGCGCGTTGTGCGACCGGAACGACCGCGGGCGGCGCGTCGCGCGACCGCAACGACCGCGGACGGCGCGTCGCGCGACCGCAACGACCGCGGGCGGCGCGTCGTGCGACCGGAACGACCACGCCCCGCCGGGGTCAGTGCCGGATCGGGGAGGTGGGCACCGCGTCCAGGGTGAACACCGGGATGCTCGCCGTCACCGGGGCCGGTTCGACGGCCGGAGCGATGGACACACCGGCCGCCGCCAGGCGCGTCTCCGTCTCCGCGGCGGACACCGGCTGCCCGACGGTCGCGTAGTGGCCGATCGGGACGACGGAGTGCACGACGTTGTTGCCGTACACGTGCACGAGGTTGAACGACTGCGCACCGTCACGGCCCCGCGTCCCGCCCTGGTACTCGGTGAGGTCCTGCGTGTAGCAGGTGGCGCTGGCGACCGAGACCGGCACCCCGGCGAACACGGCGCTCGTCGAGTAGTGGAGGTGCCCGGCGATGATGGCGATCACGTCGCTGCCCTCGACGACCTCGGCGAGAGCGGCCTGGTCGCGGAGCTCGACGAGCACTGCGAGGTCCTGCACGCTCGGGACCGGCGGGTGGTGCATCGCGAGGATCGTGCCGTGCGGCGCGGACTCGGAGAGCACCTCCGCGAGCCAGTCGAGCTGGTCGGGAGAGACCTCGCCGTGGTGGAACCCGGGCACGCTCGTGTCCAGGGTGATGACGCGCAGACCGTTGACGTCGTAGACGAAGTCGACCGGCCGGTCGGTGGGCTGGAGTCCGAAGAGCTCCTGCCGGAACGCGCCACGCTCGTCGTGGTTGCCCATCGCCCAGATCACCTGCGCACCGATCCGCTCGGTGGCGGGTTCG
>Ga0265780_10000997_pt1 | contig 41615 bp, 38 predicted proteins | sample P1T30metagenome_FD_192432 | JGI IMG/M metagenome (GOLD analysis project Ga0265780, IMG submission 192432) | Plant litter microbial communities from East Loma Ridge, Irvine, California - P1 T30 | ecosystem: Environmental > Terrestrial > Plant litter > Unclassified | place: USA: California...
AATTATTGTAATAATGCATATTAGAAATCTGGTTAACCAATTTAACTTAAGCTGTTTGCTCTACCTATAAATTTCAATTGGCTAGGATTTGAGTTCAAGGACTTTTAGTAACTTTATTCACTATTTTAATCTACGCTACTATTGCTTTGAGTTGTACGCAATTGTTCAAGTGTTTAAAAAGTGCCGATAGTTTTTTAAATAGCCCTGATGTTTGCGACTATCCTTTTTTCTGGCTTCTTTAGGACGGAAAAAGATAGTGCAGGACAGCAGGAAAATGGATTGCTGGCACAAGGGTGTCGAATCGCTTCAAAAACTTCTTAAATCGTAAATTTTAAGCAAAAATAAAACCGAACATTGCTGTTCGGTTTTATAACAGTATTTCTAACGTGAAATTTATTGTAGTAAAGCGTATTCAAAAGTTGGATTACCTCTTTCTCCTGTTTGATTTGTCATTGCACGGAAAATTATTTTATAATAATTTCCAGCAACATCTTTAACAACATAAAAGCGGTCAGTTCTTACGCTTGGCAAAGAACCTGGTCCACCACCAGCTCTCCAGTTTGACCCGATGATTCTTTGATCTGTTGCAGAAGCTGTAAAGTTACTTTCTACTATGTTTGTTTTTGTGAAATCCTCATAGCTTCCTCCATCTGCTGTAAGAACTTGGTATGCTTTTGTACCACCTTTTACATTTGTTGTAATAAAATCAGAATAACCATAAGTTACGGCAGTTGGTCCCGCTTGAAGGTAATTTGTAAAAGTTGTAAAGTTTAAATCCCATTTTGATTTTTGAGGTTCAGCTGCAACAGCAGATCCAGTGTTTATGCTAAAAAATGTATAATTGAAATCAGCATTTTTTTCAACTGTTTTTTCAGTGAATGTAGTTGCATCAAGCGCGGCATATTGAATTTTATATCCGTTTCCGCTTCTTAGAACTCTTACTTTTCTCCATCCTCTGCTTGCTCCGTCTGTTGCTACAGATCCCACTGCAGGAACGTCTGTCGAAACTGCATATCCCAGGTTTACTAAATATACTTTATTGTCAGCGTCATTAGCAGAAACTTCAGCAATAGCACTTCCTTGACCTCCTGTTGTTCCTGTAAAAATACCGGTTGGGTTATCTACATATCCGTTTGAAGCAGGAAACGTACCTTGTCCAACACCTACATTTTCATCAGCAGTTTGTGGAAGTGTAATGTCAGTAGTAGCCAATTGTTTTGCAGCCATTTTTAGCGATCCATTAAGAATAACTCTAAATTCTGAACCGGTTTCAAATCCAAAATCCCAACTGTCTCTTCTTACAGAAGTTGAACCTTCAGCACTTAAATCGACAAAAACTTGGTTTGGTTGATTTGGTCCGCCAACTGTTGGATGTAGAACATCTCCAACTGATGGAACTTCAATTTGCGTGCCTGCGTTATCATCACTTGAACATGAAGCTAAGCTTAAAACAGCTACTGATAAAAATAAAAACGTCTTTTTCATTGTATTGATATTTATATTAAAAATTAAGGTTATATGTTAGTTTTAAAAAATAAGAGCGTCCGTAGGCCAGCATCAAATTTGAAGATCCTCCGTGTCCGGCACCTTCGCCTGCTCTAGTTTGGTTCACATTTGTAACATCAAGAATATTTCTAGCTCCAACAGTTACATCAAATTTATTTTCAAAAAATGATTTTCTAAAAGAAGCATCCAGCCAATTGCTTGCATCGATTTCAGAAATTACATACTCTTGAGAAGCTTCTAAAAACTGCTGCGTTCTTCCATTGTATTTGTAATAAGCGGAGAATACTGAATTCAGTTTTGGAAAAGAATAAGAAATGCTACTGTTTAAATTAAAAGAATACAAGAATCTGTCATCTGATGAGAATACTTGATTTTCAATTTTTTGCGAGATTCCGATCAATGCTGCTCCTACGTTAAACATCCAATTGTCTTTTTTAAACTGGTGAGATGTCGAGAAATTCCACATTTTGTAATCGCTGATGTTGATGTAAGCATATTCAGGAGTATTTGATTCATTGATGCGAATAAAAGCCATGTCAATTTTATCGTTTACGTCAAGGTAGCTTCCGGTAAAATTGTTTGTCAATGCCAACCCCGAGTTGAAGTAGGTCGATTTTTTAATTCCTATTTCATACGAAGTACTTGTTTCAGGAACCAGATTTTCATTTCCTGTAAAATGATGCCCATCAAATATTTGTCTTGAATATAATTCTTCAAAAGTTGGTGTTCTGAAGGATTTTCCTAACGATCCTCTTAGCTCAATTTCATTGTCAAAAATATACCGAAGTCCTAGCGAGGAAGCATATTGATTATCAAATTTTGACTGAGCAGAAAATCTAATTCCTGGACGGATGTAAAACTTTTCTGTAGCCTTAATTTCAGAGGAAGCAAAGAAATCATAATTTTCGAGTTTTTTTCTGACAGGAGCAAATTTTCTGTTTTCTACTTCTACCAATGAAAAACCATTGTTATTTACAATTTCATACCCTAATTGAAGATCAACAATACTGTTTTGAAAAAAATTACTCACGGTTCCCGTTGAATAAAGCACTTCCATAGATTGGTCCTTTACTTCAACATTATCGAATTCATAATCTCGAGCCATCAAGTATTTAAAATCTTCTACATTACGAGACTGTTTTTGATGTGACAATGAAACATTATAATTTAACTGAGAAAAAACTTTGCCAGAAGCGTTTAAATGATGATAAAATCTTTCTGTAAAATAACGCTTGTCATCTGAATACCGGTACGAACCTAACTGTGTGGTAAATCCAGATTGTACTGTGCTGTTGTAGTAATCAATATTTTCGTCTAGATATTCAAATTTATAGAAGATCCTGAAATTTTCTTTGTGGTATGAAATTAAGGCGTTTGAAGCAATTTGTTCTTTTGGAAGCCAGTTATAACCTCTTGTTTCATCATTTTCTAGATAACTTTTTCCTTTTTTATCTGCTAAATAGCCTTGAAAATCGTTTCTATTTGCTCCAATTGTCACAAACCAATTTGAATTAAGATTATGAGAAATTTTTAATGATTGAATGTGTCTTCCTTCATCAAATAACGAAAATTCATTATTTACCGTTTCTTCTTGCGCTGTTGCAGAAATCGACCATTTATTAAGAGAAGATTTTTTGGTAATAATATTTAAAATACCGCTAACTGCATTAGCGCCATGAGTAACACCCATTGAACCTTCGATTATTTCAATTTTTTCGACATCATTTAAATTTATTTGAGATAAATCTACATTGTTTCCAAAACCGGCCTCGTTTACCAAAGGCACATTATCTACTAAAATTTTAAAATAAAATGCATCTAACCCAAATAAGGAAACTGTTGACCTGCCGTCAGTACCACTTGGCCTAACAGTAATATTTAAGTATTGATTTAAAACATCGCCTAAATTATTTGCAGCAAGATTTTGAATATCTTGGCTGGTAATAACGCGAACATTAAATACTGATTTCTTCAATGATTGTGGCTCAAATTGTCCCGTGACAACGACCTCATCAATGTTCTCAGTTTTTGTGGTATCGAGAACTTTCTCTTGTGAAAAAGCGTTGATGGTGAATAAAACCGATAAGGATAGAAAAGCCCTGGTGTGAATTTGCATTACTATTTGACTTTAGATTAATTCTAAATTGCAAAAGTAAGGTGCGTTTTTGGTTTATGCAAATTATTTTTATTAATTCTAAATAAACCTTAAAAGAGGTTTTGAATTTTGATTCTCGTAAAAGTTTTAGACGTTTATTGAAAATATTTTATTGATTTACCATCGTAATAACCAATGCCGTTAAAAGAAGTGAGAAATACTATTTCTCTTTCTGAAATAAATTCAAATTTTTTAACGTTCATTTCGTAGCCGACGGAATTTTCTAAACCAAATTTCCAAAGTATTGTTGGTTTGAATATTAATTCTTTAGACAGTCCTGTATCATTTTGAAGGATTTTAAAAAAGCCATTATCTGTGTAATAATATACTTTGCCATCATATTCATTGAACTGAATTGGCCCAAGATACTCCGCTACGTCCATAAAACTTAAACTGCCTTCACCAATATTATTCTCTTGTTTTAAGACACTTGATAAATCGATTTCCTTGTAAAAATCTTGTTGAATCTCAATATATTTTGAAATACTTCCACTGACAAAAAAATGCATTAAACTTTGGGAAAAATAGAAGTTAGATTGCTCATCTTGGCATATTCCTTTAATTGGACGATAAATTGGAAGGTTGTATGGAAATTTGAACAAAAAATCTTCGTTAACTTTTTTTATTTTATCTGGATATTCTTTCTGTAATTTTTCATCATATTGAGGATCGTTAATATTAGTTTGTAAAGAAAGGTATTCCTCCTCGAAGAATATTTTTGTATTTAAGTCAAAAAAAATAATACTTTCTCCAAACTCACCGCGATCATAAGTTAGCCAAAGAATATTGTTGGTATCTAAGTAACTGAAATCTGGAATTGCAAAATAGTATGTTTCATTATAGTCGCCTCCTTGCGGATGTGATATTTTTTCTTTTCTGGGATAGAAAGCTTTATTTAAGTAATGAATTCCTCGGTCTGAAATAGATACATAATTATCATCCTTGTCGATTAAAAGTTTAAAAAAGCGTGTTTTAACATTGAATATCTTTTCATAGGTTTTTCCGTTTTTTGAAAGTATTCGTCCGCTTTTTGTGCCGATAATTAAACTGTCTTTGCTAGTTTTTACAATAGTGGATATGTTTTTTTTTATAAATTCAAAATTGTTAGTTTTCAAATCGATAGAAACCAGGCTGTCTCCAGTAGTGACAGCATAAACTTTGTTCCCAATAGTTAAAAAATCTTTATAATTTGCCCTGAAAACTCTAACGCTAATAGAATTAACACTATCGGTGGAAGTCTGGCTGAAGCCAAATTGAAATGCTAAAATCAGAAGATAAAATAGATTTTTCATGGATGATATTTTATCAAATATAATCAAAAAAGGCTACCGAAATGGTAGCCTAAATGCTGTATTAAAATATTTTTCTTACAAGTCAAATCCAATATTTACTCCTAATTTCATGGCGATAATCTTGGTAATTCTCGCTTTAAGGACTGGAATTTTGATACTTTCGATGACTTCGTTTGTAAAGGCATACATCAGCAATGCTTTGGCTTCTTTTTCAGGAATTCCACGCGATTGCATATAGAACATTGCCTTTTCATCCAATTGTCCAATCGTACAACCGTGCGAACATTTTACATCGTCTGCAAAGATTTCCAATTGTGGTTTTGCATTAACCGAAGCTTTGTCACTCAACAAAATATTGTTGTTCTGCTGGAAAGCATTCGTTTTCTGTGCTTCTTTTTCTACGTAAATCTTACCGTTGAAAACGCCTGTTGACTTGTCGTCCAAAATCGTTTTGTAGTTTTGGTGACTTTCGCAATTTGGCGTCGCGTGTTGTACCAAAGTATAATGGTCAACATGCTGTTTTCCTTCGATAATCGTGATTCCTTTCAACGTAGAATCGATATGTTCGCCTTGGTGGTAAAAATTCAGGTTGTTTCTTGTCAAATTACCTCCGAAAGAAAAAGTATGCACAGAAGCGTGGCTTTGCTCTTTTTGGGCGATATAAGTATTGTCAATTAAAGAAGCTTCAAGATTGTCATTTTGAATCTTATAATAATCTACAATAGCTCTTTGTTGGGCAAAAATCTCCGTAACTGAATTCGTCAAAACCGGATTTTCGTTCAAGGATTGATGTCTTTCGATGATTTGAACGTGTGCGTTTTCACCAACGATAATCAAGTTTCTTGGTTGTACCAAAAGCGCACTTTCACTTCCTGTAGAGAAATTGATGATTTCGATTGGCTTATCCGCTACTTTGTTTCTTGGGATGTTGATGTAAGCTCCTTCATACGCGAAAGCGGTATTCAAGGAAGTCAAACTTTCATCCTTGTTGGCAATTTTATTGAAATATTCATCAATCACCATTTTGTATTTTGGCTTCGTCAATGCAGAAGACATCAAGCAAACATCCAATCCGTCGTGTGTTGTTGACGATAAAAACGAACTGAAAACACCATCCACGAAAACAACTTTGTAGGTATCAATTTCGTGCAAATAGTATTTTTTTACATCCGAATATTGAACTGTATTTTCGTTTTTAGGGAATACGCTGAAGTCCTTTTTCAAGATGGCATTCAGCGAAGTATATTTCCAAGCTTCGTCCTTTTTTGTCGGGAAGCCTTTTTCTTCAAAATTCTTAAATGCTTCGGTACGAACATCGTGCAAGTCGGAATCGACATCCACTTGTTCTTCAAAAGCCATAAAAGACGATATTAATTTTTCTTTTAACATAAGTTTTGTCTTAAAGTCGAAAGTCAAAAGTCGAAAGACATTTTCGTAACCGACTATGTTTGTCAAAAGCTTAATGTCGAAAAGTCTATAAGTAACCGTAACCGGACTTTATGACTTTAGACTTTATAACTTTGGACTTAAATATTTAATAAAGCCACTCAATAATATTGAAATTTCGGTAACAGATTCTATAAGTTGCTCAAATTCTTGTTTTGTAATATATTCTAAATCAAATGCCAGATATAATTGGGAACGAACTTCACCTGCAGATGCTTTTGCAACGTATAGAAAATAGATAAATTCCTTGTCCGTATTTCTTTCAAAACCTTCTGCAATATTTGATGATATTGATAAGGATGCTCGTCTAATTTGCCTAACAAAATCAAAATCTTTCTTGAAATTTGACTTTTCTGTTATTTGATATAATTTCTTGTTGAAAACTCTAGATTTCTGCCAAGAATTAATCTCTTCAAACGAACCAAATCCTCCCATACATCTTTTGACTTTAGACTTTCAACCTTTGACTAAAACTAATTTTCGGCTTTAATCCAGTCGTAACCTTTTTCTTCCAGTTCGTAAGCCAGTTCTTTTCTGCCTGATTTTACGATTTTTCCGTTGTATAAAACGTGAACGAAATCCGGAACGATATAATCCAAAAGTCTTTGGTAGTGCGTGATTACAATGATGGCGTTGTTTTCGCTTTTCAATTTATTCACACCGTTTGCAACGATTCTTAACGCATCGATATCAAGACCTGAATCGGTTTCATCCAAGATAGCCAATTTAGGCTCAAGCATCGCCATTTGAAAGATTTCGTTTCTCTTTTTCTCTCCACCCGAAAAACCTTCGTTTAACGAACGAGACAAGAATTTACGGTCGATTTCCAACAATTCAGATTTCTCACGGATTAATTTCAGCATTTCATTAGCCGGCATTTCTTCCTGACCTTTTGCTTTTCTAGATTCGTTGATGGCCGTTTTCATAAAGTTCGTTACCGAAACTCCAGGAATTTCAACCGGATATTGAAAGGAAAGGAAAACACCTTTGTGAGCTCTTTCTTCTGGAGCCAAATCGGCTAAATCTTCGCCGTCCAATTCTACAGAACCTTCAGTTACTTCATAATGCTCGTTTCCTGCAATTACGGCAGAAAGTGTACTTTTTCCAGAACCATTCGGTCCCATAATTGCGTGAACTTCGCCAGCTTTCACTTCAAGATTGATTCCTTTTAGGATGTCTTTATCTTCAATTCCAGCGTGTAAATTTTTTATACTTAACATTCTTTGTTTTTATTTGTTATTGCTGGAAATACCAGCAAATGCAATTACTATTTCTTTAAAATAAGGATTTTCCCTTAAAATTACCATTGAAATTGGAAATCGATTTTGATTAGAATCAACCAAAACTTCATCCAATTTCATAAAAGAATCTGTTTGATATTTGTAAAACCAATCGTCAAATTTTCTTCTTCTTATTTCCTGTCTTCCATCAGATGAATCACAAATGTAAATACAGATATTATATGTGTTTTTTGTAAAAAAATGTTTGAAAATATTTGCGACTGTTTCACTTACAGCGACATCTAAAGTCGGCTTTTTACCAGAATTATTAATTGCAACATCAATCACAAATTCATAAATCAACTTAGAATATTCAGCATTTTCATTTAATAAATAAGGCGAATGCTTAAATTTTATTTCGTAAACGATTCCATTAGATGTTTCAAATACATAACTGTTATTTACTCCACCAATGAACGCAAAATTATACATTCTTTTGTTGCTGTTTTGTTCTTAATTTTTGCAAAGCTTCTTGAAATTCTTTGGTATGAATATCTTTCTTGATTTCATCCTGCATTTCTTTTTTACTTTTCAATAAATAAGCAACTACCTCATCTGTCGTTCTTTTTTCTTTAGTTCCCATAATTAAAATTTAATTAATTACCCTACACTTCCTTCCAAAGAAATCTCTAACAATTTCTGTGCTTCAACTGCAAATTCCATTGGAAGCTTGTTCAAAACTTCTTTACTGAAACCATTTACAATCAATGCAATCGCTTTTTCAGTTGGAATTCCCCTTTGGTTGCAATAGAAAACCTGGTCTTCTCCAATTTTACTTGTCGTGGCTTCGTGTTCGATTTTCGCTGAAGGATTTTTTGATTCGATGTACGGAAAAGTATGTGCACCACAGTTATTTCCCATCAAAAGCGAATCACACTGTGAAAAGTTTCTCGCGTTATCGGCTCTTGAACTGATTTGCACCAATCCACGGTAGCTGTTTTGCGATTTTCCGGCTGAAATCCCTTTAGAAATAATCGTTGATTTTGTGTTTTTTCCCAAGTGAATCATCTTGGTTCCTGTATCCGCTTGCTGGAAATTATTGGTTACAGCAATTGAATAAAATTCTCCAACCGAATTATCACCTTTTAAAATGCAGGATGGATATTTCCACGTTACAGCAGAACCGGTTTCTACTTGTGTCCAAGAAATTTTTGCATTTTTCTCACACAAACCTCTCTTTGTCACAAAGTTATACACTCCGCCTTTTCCTTCTTTATTTCCTGGAAACCAGTTTTGAACCGTTGAATATTTGATTTCAGCATCATCCATTGCAATCAATTCCACAACTGCAGCGTGCAATTGGTTTTCATCGCGGGATGGCGCCGTACAACCTTCTAAATACGAAACATAACTTCCTTCATCAGCGATAACAAGCGTTCTTTCGAATTGGCCTGTTCCTGCTTGATTGATTCGGAAATACGTTGAAAGTTCCATCGGACAACGAACGCCTTTTGGAATATAACAGAAGCTTCCGTCAGAGAAAACAGCTGAATTCAATGCCGCATAGAAATTATCTTTCTGCGGAACGACTGAACCTAAATATTTTTTTACCAATTCTGGATGTTCCTTGATTGCTTCTGAAATCGGACAGAAAATAATTCCTTTTTCAGCCAATGTTTTCTTGAAAGTTGTTGCTACGGAAACTGAATCGACTACAATATCCATTGCGACATTGTTCATCATTTTCTGCTCGTCGATAGAGATTCCCAGTTTTTTGTACATTTCCAAAAGGTCTGGGTCAACATCATCAAGTGTCTTGTTTGGGTCAACCGATTTTGGAGCCGAATAATAAGCAATTGCCTGAAAATCAGGTTTTGTGTAATGTACATTTGCCCATTCTGGTTCAATCATTTCTTTCCAAGCTCGGAAAGCTTCAATTCTCCAGTCGGTCATCCATTGTGGTTCTTCTTTTTTCAAAGAAATGGCACGAACAATGTCTTCGTTTAAACCAATAGGAAACGTCTCCGATTCAATATCAGTGTAAAATCCGTATTCGTATTCTTTATTTTCGAGCTCGATTTTTAAATCGTCTTCGGTGTATTTACTCATTTTTTTAATTTAAAGATTGAAAAATTTAAGAATTGAAAAATTCTGTAAAATCCTCAAATCATTTATTTAGTGTCTAATTTAGAACTCAAATACTTGATGAAATTTGAAATATTTTGAGAAATTTCTATACTCAAAATCATACTTTCTTGAATTTCATCATTGGAACAAAATTCTAATTCTCTTGCTAAAATCAGCATATTTCTAACTTCTGCACAACTTCCTTTTGACATTTTCAGAAATCGGATAAATTGCTTGTTATTATTATATTCTGAACCTTCGGCAATATTATTTGTAATCGAAATTACGGCTCTTTTTATTTGGCTTTTAAAATCGAATTCTTTTTCAAAGGACGGCTTGTTTACTAATTGATATATTTTCTTCGCTAGCAAAATTCCTTTCTTGTGAACTTCGAATTCCTCGAAAGATTTAGTCATATTTATATTAAAAGATTTAAAAATTGAATAATTTAAAGATTTTGTGGCAATGATATTTATTTAGGCGTAGAATTTTTCAATTCTTAAATTTTTCAATCTTTCAATAATCTAAAGCGAGAAACTCTCTCCACATCCACAAGTTCTACTTGCGTTTGGATTATTGAAAACAAATCCTTTTCCGTTTAATCCTCCTGAAAATTCCAAGATTGTTCCTGCCAAATACAAGAATGATTTTTTTTCAACGGCAATTTTTACATTATTATCTTCAAAAACTTTATCGTTTTCTCCTAATTCTTTATCAAATTTCAATTCATATGACAAGCCAGAACATCCACCGCTTTTCACGCCTACACGAACGTAATCTTTGGTAGCATCAAAGCCGTCTTCCTCCATCATATTGACGATTTTTTTACTTGCTGAATCAGATACCTTTATCATAGTGATTTATATTTAGTCTAATTAATTTGCAAAGATACGTCATATTTAGTTTTTTACATAATCGCTAACATTATTATAACGGATAACCTCATAGAATTTGCTTATAACACCTTTTAAACAAAAAACGGATGACAGTTTTCACCGCCATCCGTTTCAAAATCAACTAATTAAATTGTTATTAATTTCCGTATAAATTAGATTCACCGCCGTCGATGGCAATAGTTTGTCCGTTTACATATTGGCATTCATCGCTTAATAAAAAGGCAACTAAATTCCCTACATTTTCTGGATCGCCTAATTTTCTCGTCGGATTTCTTTGTGCGTATTCTGTTTCGGCGGCTTTTGGATCAGAAGGATTTACTTGCTTGAAAGCTTCTGCAACCATCGGCGTTAAAATCGCTCCAGGTGCAATCGCATTTGTGTAAATTCCGTCTTTTCCGTATTCAATTGCGGCATTTTTTGTCATTCCAGAAACGGCGTGTTTACTGGCTACGTAAGGCATTTGGTTGACAACACCACGAATTCCTCCAACGGAAGCTACGTTTACGATTTTTCCTCCTCCGTTTTTCTGCATCACCGGAATCACGTGTTTCAAACCATAATAAACGCCCATTAAATTGATGTCGATAACTTTTTTGAAGACATTTACATCATAATCAACTAACGGCGCTTGCTTTCCTTCGATTCCCGCATTGTTGTAAAATCCATCGATGGTTCCAAATTCTGCGACTGTTTTTGCTACGTAATTTTTCACTGCTTCTTCATCCGAAACATCGGCCACGACCGTTAAAACTTTTACGCCTTGAGCTATGGATTCGATTTCTTTTTTTGCTTTTTCCAATGCTTCTTCGTTGTAATCTACAATTGAAAGATTAGCTCCTTTTTGTGCTACGACTTTACTCGTGGCAAGACCCAAGCCCATTGCGGCTCCGGTAATTAGTATTGTTTTTCCCTTAAAAGTACTCATGATTTAAATTTTAGTACGTTAAAATTACGGATGATATTAAATTACTTCGGTTAAGCGAGCGTTAATTAACTTGATTTTATGTTTCTTTTTGAAGCAATGATATTTTCTTCTTTGGAATAATTCCAAAAATTGTTAATTGGAGAGAAATTTTCTTCTTAAAATTGTAAAATCCTATCTTTACAATAATTTTAAAATCCTAACAATGAAATTATATCCAATTGAAGCTGGAAATTTTAAACTTGACGGAGGCGCGATGTTTGGCGTTGTTCCAAAAACCATTTGGAACAAAACCAATCCGGCGGTTGAAAATAACCTTATCGATATTGCAGCGAGATGCCTTTTGATTGAAGACGGAAATCGCTTAATTTTAATCGATACCGGAATGGGCGACAAACAGTCTGAGAAATTTTTTGGCTATTATTCGCTTTGGGGAAATGATTCTATCGATAAATCGTTGGCAAAATATGGTTTCCACCGAGATGATATTACAGATGTTTTTATGACGCATTTGCATTTTGACCATTGTGGCGGAAGCGTGATTTGGAATAAAGACAAAACCGGTTACGAAGTCGCTTTCAAGAACGCAAAATTCTGGACGAACGATAACCATTGGGATTGGGCTACAAAACCAAACCCGAGGGAGAAAGCTTCATTTTTGACAGAGAATATTATGCCGATGCAAGAAAGTGGCCAATTGGAATTCATAAAAAGACCCGAAGGCGATTTGTTGAAAAACTCTGAATTAGGTTTTGATATTTTCTTTGCAGACGGCCACACCGAAAAAATGATGATTCCGAAGATTCAATTCCAAGACAAAACCATTTGTTTTATGGCCGATTTATTACCAACTGCGGGACATTTGCCGTTGCCTTATGTGATGGGTTATGACACGCGTCCGCTTTTGACTTTGCCAGAAAAAGCGAAATTTTTGACCGAAGCTGCTGAAAATAATTATTACCTATTCTTAGAACACGACGCGCACAATCAAATCATCACGGTTGAAAATACCGAAAGAGGAGTTCGCTTAAAAGAAGTTTTTTCTTGTGAGGAAATTCTTTAAAATAAATAATAATTTAAATTTTTACTTACAGAATTATAAGGCTTTACTCTAAAATAAAGTTAATTATTAATAAGTTTGTAACAAAGAGATACTATTTTTGACCAATTAAATGAAATAAATTTTTAAACAATGAATATACTTAAATTATCGTCGCTGACGCTTTTATCATCATTGGTTTTAGCAAGCTGTGGCGCTTCGAAAAGTGCAATGACCCCAGTTACAAGCATTGAAACTATTGCACTAAAAAATGGTCCAATTGCTGAAAATGATTTAAAAAGATGGAGTCATTTAGACATTTTAAAGGACACAATTCCTGGAATGAGCGTTGATAAGGCGTATGCAGAATTGTTAAAAAACAAAAAAGGAACTAAAGTAATTGTGGGCGTTGTTGACTCCGGAATCGACATCGAACACGAAGATTTGAAGTCTGTAATTTGGACAAATCCAAAAGAAATTCCTGGAAACGGAATCGATGATGACAAAAATGGTTACATCGATGACATTCACGGTTGGAACTTTTTAGGAGATATCAACGGAGAAAATCTTGAGATGACCAGAATCGTGAAAAAAGGTGATGATGGCTCAGAAACTTACAAAAAAGCAAAAGCCGAATTTGACAAAGAAGTTCAAGAAGCAACGGCTCAAAAACAGCAGTTTGATTTTATATACAACGCTGACAAGGCCATTAGAACTGAATTAAAAAAAGACAATTACACGGTTGAAGATTTAAAAACCTTAACGTCAACAAATCCAATCGTTAATCAAGTGAAGCCAAGATTTATCCAAATCTTGACGGCTACGCCAAAGGATAAATTTGACGAACAAATCAAAGAAGCTAAAGAGCATTTTGACAACCAAATGGAATTCAACTTAAACTTGGATTTCAACGGAAGAAAAATAGTCGGAGACAACCCAGATGATTTGACAGATACAAAATATGGTAACAATAATGTTATCGGACCAGTTAAAGACGGAGCGCTTCACGGAACGCACGTTGCCGGAATTATTGCTCAAGTTAGAGGAAACAATTTAGGTGGAGACGGAGTTGCAAATAACGTGGAAATCATGGCTGTTCGCGCTGTTCCAGATGGAGATGAGTATGATAAAGACATCGCTCTTGGAATTCGTTACGCAGTTGACAACGGAGCAAAAGTAATTAACGGAAGCTTTGGAAAAGGATATTCTCCGCACAAAGAATGGGTTTATGATGCCTTGAAATATGCGGCTAGCAAAGACGTTTTGATCGTTCTTGCTGCAGGAAACGAAGCTACAGATTTAGATACAGCTGACCGTTTTCCAAATGACAGAGATGCTTCTGGAGAAATTTCAAATAACGTAATTAAAATTGGTGCTTTAGGTCCAAAATATGGAACTGATTTGGTAGCAAGTTTTTCTAACTATGGAACTCAAGACGTTGACGTTTTTGGTCCTGGTGTTCAGATTTACGCAACAATTCCAGACAATCAATATAAATTCTTGCAAGGAACTTCAATGGCTTCACCAAACGTTGCCGGAGTTGCTGCTTTGGTTCGTTCTTACTATCCAAGCTTAACCGCTCCTCAAGTAAAACAAATTTTGATGGATTCTGGAATCCCAACAAATATTGAAGTAGTTTTAGGTGGAGATAAAGGAAACAAACGTCCTTTCACAAAAGCTTCAAAATCAGGAAAAATGGTAAATGCTTACAACGCATTGATCATGGCTGAAAACATGGCTAAAAAGAAATAATTTACCAAAATACCTCTAAATGGAAGGGAAAGCCCCTTCCATTTTTTATTTTTATATAATCCTATGAAACAGATTTTCCTCCTCGCTGTTATTTTATTCGCAGGAAATGCAATGGCACAAAATGGTTATTGGCAACAACACGTTGATTATAAAATGGACGTGAATATGGACGTAAAAACCTACCAATACAAGGGAACGCAAGAGTTGGTGTACACCAATAATTCACCTGACACGCTAAAAAAAGTGTTCTTTCATTTATACAACAACGCTTTTCAGCCAGGAAGCGAAATGGATGCCAGATTGCAATCTATCGTTGATCCTGATAAAAGAATGGTAAAAAGTTTTAAGCCAGAACAAAACAAAAAACCAGAAAGTAGAATCAGTATTTTAAAGCCAAACCAAATTGGTTATTTGAATATTTCTAATTTTATGCAAGATGGAACTGCCGCAACAACAACAGTTGCTGGAACTATTTTGGAAGTAGATTTGGCAAAACCAATAGCTCCGAAAGGGAAAACGACATTCACCTTAAATTTTGACGGTCAAGTGCCAGAACAAATTCGTCGTTCAGGAAGAAATAGTGCCGAAGGCGTTGCGCTTTCAATGACGCAATGGTACCCAAAAATGGCCGAATATGATTTTGAAGGATGGCACGCTGATCCTTATATCGGGAGAGAATTTCACGGTGTTTGGGGAAATTTTGACGTAAAAATCACGATTGACAAAAAATATATTTTAGGAGGTTCTGGATATCTTCAAAACAAAAACGAAATTGGATATGGCTACCAAGACAAAGGTGTTGAGGTAAAAATACCAAGAAAAGAAAAAACGTTGACTTGGCATTTTAACGCGCCAAATGTGCACGATTTTACTTGGGCTGCAGACAAAGATTACATCCATGATGTTATTGCCGGACCAAACAATGTCGAATTGCATTTCTTGTACAAAGACAATAAAAAATTCAATGAAAGCTGGAAAAAAATGCAACCAAAAACCGCTGAATTGATGGCTTTTTTCAATGAAAATGTTGGAAATTATCCTTACAAACAATATTCAGTTATTCAAGGTGGCGATGGCGGAATGGAATACGCAATGTGCACGTTAATCACAGGCGAAAGAAGCTACGGAAGCCTTGTGGGTGTTACTGCTCACGAAATGGCGCATTCTTGGTTCCAACATATTTTGGCCACAAATGAATTAAAACATGGATGGATGGACGAAGGTTTTACGTCTTACATTTCTGATTTGGCCATGGCAAAAGTATTGCCGAACAAAGACGAAAAAGATCCGTTTGAAGGCGCTTATAAAAATTACTTTTATATGGTTCAGACAGGCAAAGAGCAACCGATGTCAACACACGCCGATCGTTTTGACCAAAATATGGTTTACAGCATTTCCTCATACAGCAAAGGAGAAATTTTCCTTTCGCAATTGGGATATATTATTGGTCAAGAAAACTTGAAAAAGACCTTGAAAAAATATTATAATGATTTCAAATTCAAGCATCCAACTCCAAATGACATTAAAAGAACTGCTGAAAAAGTTTCAGGAATTAACCTTGATTGGTATTTGGTAGATTGGACTCAAACCACAAACACCATTGATTATGGCGTTAAAGAATTGAGAGATCAAGGCGCAAAAACTGAGGTCGTTTTAGAAAGAATTGGTCAAATGCCAATGCCGGTTGATGTAATGATTACTTACACAGACGGTTCAAAAGAATTGTATTATGCGCCACTTCGAATGATGCACGGCGTAAAAGACAACGAATATCCTGGAGTAACCAGAATTTTCATCAAAGGATGGGATTGGGCGTATCCGGCATTTAAATTTACGGTGGAAAGACCGATGGGCCAGATTGCAAAAATTGAAATCGATCCAGAAAACTTAATGGCAGATACCAATAAAGATAACAATGTGTATCCAAAACCGGTTCCGGCAGAAAGTAAAATATTGAAAAACTAAAATAGTTTTAAAAACAAAAAAGGCGAACAGTGATGTTCGCCTTTTTTAATTCATAGAATTTATTCTAATGCTTGCTTTTACAAGCGCTAACGCCTTAATTTTTGACATTTCAATATCTTTATCTTGGTGGTGTTTATTTTGACTCACAAGCTTCACACAGCCCGGAATTTCAGATTTCTGGATGTATTTCACAGTGATATATTCTTCGCCGCTCATATCGATTCCCAAAAGGTACATTTCTCCCCAAAAAATCTCATTGGCCACGTCGTGAATTTCTTTGTATAAAACAATGTCGCCACTTTTTAAAAGCGGATACATACTGTCTCCGGTCACATAAACCGCGCCGTCACACTTTGGCAAATGCGGAATTGAAATATGATCAACCGGACTTTGTGATTTGCCGTCTTGAAATAACGGGACCAATCCGGCAATTGCTTCAATATCATACAACGGAATCTGCTGGCTTTCAATTTCATAATCCGTTTTTAAGCGGAAAGTCTCAATTTTTTTATTCCGAAGAATTTCTGGATTATCAATAAAAATTTCGCCAGCTCCAGTCAAAAGCCAAACAGGATTCAAATCGGTGTAAACCAAAAGAATTTTTTCTAAAACCTGCGATCCCATACTTTTGCCTTCTTTTACCGCTTTTGAAATACTGCCGCGACTTGCGCCAATACTGTTTTCAAACGCATAATAACTCACGCCTTTTTTAGCAATGTACTGACCAATTCGTTCTGAAACCATAAGAATAATTTATTTTTAAGCGTTGTAAAAATAGGAAAAAAATCTTAAAATGCGTTGTTTTTATAAGATAGCAGGCTTATAGCTAGTAATTTACCAAAGTTGATATTTACAAATCGTTTTTGTAGCGAATTAAAAAAATCACTACTTTTAAGCATTAACCTACAAATTTATAATCTCAATGGATAAGCCTACCAAACAAAGAATTGACAAACTTCATCCGTCTGTTAGATCAGAAGTTACGTTAATTGTCGAAGAATGTGACAAAGCTTTAACTGGCAAAGCCAAAATCAGAATCACCGAAGGTTTAAGGACGATTGAGGAACAAAATCTTTTATATGGCAAAGGAAGGACGGCTCCCGGTAAAAAAGTGACCAATGCAAAAGGCGGACAATCGATCCACAATTATGGTTTTGCGGTGGATATTTGCTTGATCATTGACGGAAAAGAAGCGTCTTGGGATACCAAAAAAGATTGGGATAATGATAAAGTTGCCGATTGGTATGAATGTGTGAAAATTTTCGCAAAACACGGTTGGGAATGGGGTGGAAACTGGAAAACTTTTAAAGACATGCCACATTTTGAAAAGCGGTATTTAAACAGCTGGCAAAAGCTTTCGAAATTAAAAAAAGACAAAACCGGGTATGTAATTTTAAACGAAACGACAGATGAAAAACCTAAGAAATAAATATTTTGCATTTGTATTTTTTACAATGACAATTGTTTCTTGTGAGTCAACAAGAACGGCTGTTTTTGACCAATATTCTTACCAAAGAACAACAGAATTAAAGGTGGAAACTTCAAAATTGATGGACAAAGCCGCGACGCCTTTTTCAAAAAATACGGCTGAGGTGGAAGCGTTATTGCTCAATATTGAAAAGCTTTCTGAATATGAAAAAAACAAGCCAAACAACGAGATAACCTTCGCAATGTGGAACGTTTTATCTGATCCAGAAAAAAATCTTGTTGGAGGTTTTTTTAAAAGATGGAAGGAAAAGGAAATGCTGTCGCAAACATTTGTAACCGAGTCGAAAAAGCAAGTTTTGGAAGCTTTAGATTTGCTGATTCAGTATGAAATAAAGAAGGACAAAGAATCGAAAGACAGCCTTTTAGAATTAATTAATTAACCTAAACAAATAAGCCATGGACATCGAGAAATTATTGGAAGAATTGAGAAAAAATCTGGTGACATTGTTAGGTGAAAAATACAAAGAATTTAAGCCAGAAATTCAGAAAGACGTGAAAGATTTCTTAGAAAAATCTAGAGAAAAATTAGAACGTTGGTCATTGCTTTTGGTCGCTGGTTCTTTAACCGAAGAAGAATTTGCGTGGCTTTTAAAAAGTCAGCAGGATTTGGTTACATTAAAAGCGTTGCAAGGCGCGGGTTTGTCAAAAATCAAGCTGAATAATATAAAAAACAGCATCTTTAAAACGGTGCTTCAAACGGTAATTTTAAGTATTTAAAAATACCAATCTTAAATCATAAATTTTCAAAACCTAAATCATAAAAGTGGCGAATAAAATTAGAATCTTAAGTCTTGATGGCGGTGGAATCAGGGGAATTATCACCTGCGTCATTTTAAAATATATTGAAGAGCAACTTCAGAAATTAGATAATCCAACAGCAAAAATCGGGGATTATTTCGACTTGATTGCGGGAACGAGCACCGGTGGCATTTTAGCTTCTGTTTTACTTTTTCCTGACAATAATAAAAAAGCAAAATATTCAGTGGAAACTGCTTTAGATTTGTATGCCAAACGTGGAGAAACGATTTTCAACGTTACTTTTTGGCAACACATCATTAATCCGTTTGGACTTTTCAATGAAAAAATTTCGCAAAAGTCTTTGGAAAAACAATTAAACGAAGTTTTTGGAACCTTGCAAATCAAGGATTTCATCAAGCCAAGTTTAATAACCTCCTATGATATTTTTCAGCGAAGAGCCAAATTTTTTACCAGCCACACTGCCAATTCCGAACTAGAGAATTTCTATGTGAAAGATGTCTGCAGAGCAACTTCGGCGGCGCCGACTTATTTTGAACCGACGCAAATAAAATCATTATACGGTCAAGAATTCACCTTGATTGACGGTGGCGTTTACGCCAACAATCCCGCGTTATGCGCTTACGCGGAAGCGCGAAAAATTGAATTTTCGAAAGTTTTAAATAATCCTTCGAAACCTGATTTTCCAGATATTAACGATATGATTATTGTATCTGTTGGGACTGGAGAAGTCTTAAAACCATACACTTACAAGCAATTTGAAAATGCCGGAAAAGTAAAGTGGATTCAACCGCTGATTGATATTTTGCTTTCTGCCAATGTCGAAACAACCGATTATCACGTCAAAAAAATGTATGAAACGTTAGGTCCCAGAAACGAGAAAAATTATCACAGATTGATGCCTCAATTAAAAAATGCTTCTTCAGAAATGGACGATGTTTCTGATAAAAATATTTATGAATTGATTCAGGCAGGTTTGGCATATATCGACCAAAATCGCTCAGAACTGAATGAAATCGCAAAGAAATTGATCAAAAACGCATAAAAAAAGCCTTTAGATTTCTCTAAAGGCGTTCTCTTGGTTTGTTTGGTTGGTTAGGATTGTGTCTTATTTTGAAACCGACGTCGTTGTAGTCGTTTTCGTTCCTGGTGCTACAACTGGTTGTGTTGGCGCTCCTGGCGTCGCAGCCTTTACTGTCGTTGAAGTTTCAACTTGTTTGTCGCCATTAGCGTCAGTTTTTGCTTCAGTCGTTTTTGTAACTTGAGTTTGCGTCGCTGGGTTAACAGTTGTGCTTGTCGTCGTTTGTTTTGTAGCTTTCGTAGCTTTTTTTGGTGTTTCTTGTGCAAATGTTACAACTCCTGTCAACATTACAGCGCTTAAGATTAAATTTTTCATATCAGTATTTATTTTTTTGATTAAATTCTTTCCACTAGAAAAGACAATTTCAGTGCCAAGAGATTTGGTTTTGCTAATTGACAATAAGAAATTTACTGTAAAAGCCAATAAACAAGGGAGTTTCTGCCTGTAAAGAAAACGAATTCAGTCATTTTTAAAATTTCTTCCAAAGCAATTTCTGGGGAATTCTGTGGATTATTGTGTAGAAATTTTACTAAAAATGTGAGGAAGACTTACCAAAAACCAATTTTCTGCGTTATAAACTTGGCATAATTTTTAATAGTATTGATTTTTCCGGAAGCTTTGGTTTGCCCAAAATATTCCAATCGAAATATATTTGTAACTTTACACCTTTATAAATTTTAAGATGAAAGCATTAAAAACATTGGCTTTGCTGTTTTTTATTTTCCTTGGAACGCAACAAACTTTTGCGCAAAAGTATCGATTCAAGACCTCCAGCTACAGCGTTATGGAAAAAGACGCCAAAGGAAAATGGGGAAAATGGTCAGATTTTAAAGACACAAATTTGATTATCACTTTAGACGGAGATAAAAACCGAATTGTGGTAAATTCCCAACAAACCCAGCTTTACAACATCGAAGTTTATGGAACCACCATTGAAAATGATACCGATAAAACGATGACTTTCAATTGTGTAGATAACGCTGGAGACCGCTGCGTTATTGAAGTCATTACCCGAAAAAAGCAAGGCAATCGCATTCAGTTTTATATCAATTATCCTGATTTGAAGATTGTTTACAATATTTATCCTTAAGCCATTTTGAGCCAAACCAAAATACATACCTATCCAAAATCTGAGAAATTAAAGAGCAAGACGACCATTGACCTGATGTTTCGCGAAGGAAAATCGGTGTCAAAATATCCATTGCGATTGGTGTATGCCAAAAGTACTTTTGGAGAAAATCCAGAATTTAAAATGGGCGTTTCGGTTTCAAAAAAGTATTTCAAAAAAGCCGTGGACCGCAATTATTTCAAGAGAGTTTTGAGAGAAACGTATCGATTGAACAAGCAATTGCTCCGAGAAAATTTACAAGAGCCGTATTCGTTTATGCTTTTGTACCAAACAAAGGACCGACTTTCTTATGAGGAAATAAATCAAAAGACGATTGCGCTTTTTGAGAAGTTTCAGATGCAGATGAATCCAAAAAAAGAAGAGTAAATCATTGCAATTAAATCTTTTATACTAAAAATGAAAGAAATTTCGTTAGAAGTTAAAACAGACTTAATTATGAAAAAAATCCTCCTTATTTTAGTTTCAGCGTTTTTGTTTTCTTGCAAAGAATATGCAAAAGATGAAGAAATGATGATGTCCTCAACAGAAGCAACAGAAGAAGTAAGCAACGCGATGGTGTCTACGCCGATAAGTTCAGATCAAAATGCAATTTTGAATAATAGCTCGCCAATTGAAGAGCCGATTGGGCAAAAAATAATTAAAGACGCTACTTTAAAATTTGAAACTTCTGATTTAGAAAAAACCAGAGAACAAATCCAGAAAGCGATTTTTGAAAATAAGGCCAATATTCAGCAAGAAAATGAAGGAAAAGAAGGCTATTCGTTTTACAAGAGAATAACTATTCGAGTTCCGAATCAAAATTTTGAAAAATTAATTGCTTCGATCGGAAATGGAGTTTCTTATTTCGATGAAAAAATAATTTCTTCACAAGATGTAACAGCCCAATTTATTGACACAGAGGCACGTTTAAAAACGAAACGAACCTTAGAAACTAGATATTTAGAATTGCTAAAAAAAGCGGGAAAGGTTTCTGAAATGCTTGAAATTGAAAAGAAACTGTCAGAAATAAGAGAAGAAATCGAATCGAAGGAAGGACAGTTGAAGTATATGCAACGCCAAGTTGCAATGAGTTCAGTTTATGTAGAATTTTATAAAACAAATCCGTCAGAAAGTGGCGTGACAAAATCATTTGGAAGCAAAATGGGAAATGCTCTTGAAACAGGATTTCTGGGACTTTCAAGTTTATTTTTGTGGTTCTTAGAAGTTTGGCCTTTTATTATTATTTTAGTGGCCTTGTTTTTCCTTATCCGCAGAAGATTTAAAAGAAAAAAAGCATAAAAAATATGTACGCATTTTTAAAAAAGAGATACATTCTTCCCGTGGTTGCTGGAGGATTATTTTACGTCGGGGCGAGTTTCAAGGATGATTTCTTTGAGATTGCCAAGCAGATTGAAATTTTCACGATGATGTTCAAAACCGTGAATATGAATTATGTTGACGAAACAAATCCGGGTGATTTGATGGACAAGGCAATTAAAAATATGTTGCAAGAATTGGACCCATACACGGTTTATTTCAATGAGCAAGATGTGGTAAAATTTAAAATCAACAATACCGGAGAATACACCGGAATTGGTGCCATGATTTCCAGAAAAGGCGGAAAATTAATCATCACAGAACCTTATAAAAATTATCCGGCGGACAAAGCGGGATTGAAAGCGGGCGACGAAATCATACAAATTGGTGATATTATGTTGTCTGATTTTAAGGAAGACGCTTCAACGCTTTTAAAAGGTGCCAAAAACGCCAAAATCGACATCAAATATTTACGTCAAGGAAAACCAAATTCCACAACTTTAGTTTTAGAAGAAGTGGATGTGAAAGCGGTTCCGTTTTTCTCTAAAATTGACGACAAAACCGGATATATCGTTCTGAGTCAATTTAATGCAAAAGCTTCTGCAGAAACAAAAGCGGCCTTGGAACAATTAAAAAGCGAAGGTGCCAAAAGAATTGTTTTGGATTTAAGAGGAAATCCAGGAGGACTTTTGGGCGAAGCCGTAAATATCTGCAACCTTTTTGTGCCTGCCGGCGAAACAATTGTGACGACAAAATCACACATTGAAAAACACAATAATACGTACAGAACTACAAAAACGCCTGTTGATACAGAAATTCCGTTAGTAGTTTTGGTGGACGGAAGAAGTGCTTCGGCATCAGAAATTGTGGCGGGAGCGTTGCAAGATTTGGACAGAGCTGTTGTCGTTGGCGCTAGAAGTTTCGGGAAAGGTTTGGTACAACGACCAATCGACTTGACTTATGGAACACAGGTTAAAGTCACGATTTCGCGTTATTACACGCCTTCTGGCAGATGTATTCAGGCTTTGGATTATTGGCACAAGGACAAAGATGGAAAGGCCGTTAGAACCGACGCAAAGAACTACAACGCGTTTAAAACCAGAAAAGGAAGAACAGTGTATGACGGCGGCGGTATTCAACCCGATGTGGAATTGGCCGAAGCCAAATTGAGCGCCATCACAGAATCATTGGTTAAAAACGACGGAATCTTTAACTACGTTACTAAATATTACTATAAAAATCCGGCGCTTGGCGAAAAAATCCCAACGGTTTCTGATGCAGATTATGCAGATTTCAAGAAATTTTTAAAGGAAGAAAAATTCTCTTTTGATACCGAAACAGAGCAGGCTTTGGCCAAAACTTTAGAAGCGGCAAAAAAGGAAAAAATTGACGAAGATATTAAAGGCGAAGTACAGCAATTACTGACAGCTTTGCAAAAAAGTGATGAAACGCAATTGAACAAACATCAAGCTGAAATCAAGGAATTAATCTTGGACGAAATCATAAGAAGATACCAGTATAAAGAAGGCTTGTACAAATATTACACTAAAAATAATTCTGAAATTAAAAAGGCAACGGCGCTTTTGGCAAATCCTTCAGAATACAATAAAATTCTGTTGAAGTAATGTTCCGATTTATAAAAATACTACCACTTTTTATTTTCGGAATGCTTTCGGCTCAAGAGGAAGTCGTGCATTCTGTTTATTTTGAAACCGCAAAATTTGGTATCGCTGATGCGAAAGTAGAAGAAATTACAAAATTTGTAACCGAAGTGGATTCTGCCAGAATTGAATCCATCAGTATTTATGGGTATTGTGATGATCGTGGCAAAGAAGATTACAATTTTAAATTGTCAAACAATCGTGCCAATGCCGTGAAAGATAAAATCGTGGAAAGCGGTGTGAAAAGTAAAATTATCGTGACGATTGAAGGTCGCGGACGCGTTTTGATTGAAGACGATATTGACAATCTTTCTGAAGTTCGTTCTAAAAATCGCCGTGTGGATATCGTGATGAACTTCAAGGAAATTCCGATTGAAAAGTTAGAGCTTCCTGGAGTTTACAGCGAAATTCACAAAACACACGTTGTAGGCGACCGCATTTATTTAGATAAATTATTATTCGAAAAAGGAAGCAGTAAATTGACCTTAAAATCCAAAACAGAATTGGACCGAATGGCGAGAGCACTTCATCGTTACAAAAACTTAGAATTTGAAATTCAAGGACACGTTTGCTGCACGCCGCCTTTTCATAAAGAAGCGATTGACAAGCATACCAAGAAAAGAAAATTGTCATCCAATAGAGCCGAAGCTGTTTTTAAATACTTGTCTTTTAAGAAAATAGACAAAAAAAGAATGACTTTTAAAGGTTACGGAAACACGCAACCTTTAGGCAAAGGCGCCGATTTAGACCGAAGAGTAGAATTGGTGATTACAAAGATTTAGACATAAAAAAATCCCTGCAAATCAAAAACTTGCAGGGATTTTTATTTTAAAAAAGAAACGATTACAAAGTCGCAACCAGTTCTTTCCATTCTTTTAACTCAGGAATTCCTGGTTTTCTTTTTCCGAAGAATTGAACGATGATTTCGCCCATTTCGTTGAAAACCTCAATTGCTGTTACTTCGCCGTCTTCTGTTGGTTTTCTCACAATCCAAGTTTGAGCGATTTTTGACATATCAAGGTGCATATTGAAATCTGGGTCCATAATATTGTACCAGTCGCCGTGCCACATCGTTTTTCTCACTCTTCCGGTGTGGATTTGGATATTTCCTCTGTTTCCAACAAAAACCATAATCGGCAATTTGCTTTCTGCAGCGCCTTCCAGCATTTTTACGATAACTTCTTTTTCTACTTTTTTAGCGTAGTTTTCATTCGGAGCCAAACGCAACGCCTGAGTTCTTGTCACTCCAAATTTACGAAGCATTCCGAAGAATTCGTGCGTGTCTTTTAAAGTTTCCCAAGCGGCTTGAAAACCAGCAACGTCAATATCTGCATCGGCTTTCTCGTCAATATTCAACGGAACTTCAACCGTAGTTTCGTCAATAGATTGGTCTTCTGATTTGTATTTTGCCACCAATTCGTCAAAAGCCAAATCGTTGCTGTCTTTTGTCAAATAAATTTTGTGGATTGCCAAACCGTCTTTTCCGAAGAATTGAAGGCTTTTTCTGTCTCCGTGTTCTGATTTCTCAGCAACCGCAAAAGCTTTAGCCCAATGGCTTAAAAAGATACGCAAATCGATATCTTCACCCACAAACAAGCCCGCATGTGGCGAACTGAAATCTGGATTCAAGTAAATTCCTTTTCTTTCGTGAACGCACTCTTCATTTCTGGTCAAAGCCATTACTTTCTCTAATTTTTCAATATCAGAAAGAATTGCCGAAAACTCAGGACGAAGTCTCGTTACTGTTTCACCCACTTGTGTCGCTACCAATTCGGCTTCGCTAACGCCAAGTTTTTCTGCTGCATTACGGATTCTCAAATTTGGGCTTTCGGCTTTCAGCTTTTCCCACTGTGATTTCAGGTTGTTTGTGATTGTATCCATTTGTATAAATATTATGTTCCAAAAATTATTAAAGGGTTTTGATTCACCGGATTAAGGCAAATCGTGCAAGGAAAATTATAGACCTTGCTGATGATTTCTTTGGTGAAAACTTTCTCTGGCTTGTCATGATTAACGATTTTTCCTTTTTGCATAAGCAATACAGAATCAGCAAATTGCGCGGCCAAATTCAAATCGTGCAAAACGACAACCGCCGTGTTTCCTCGTTCTGTAAAGTTTTTTACCGTATGCAAGATTCTGTGTTGGTGTAAAACATCTAAGTTATTCAAAGGTTCGTCCATAAAAACGAGCTTATGCGCCACGTCGTTTTCCATTTGAGTCAAAACTCTGGCCAAATGAACGCGCTGTCTTTCGCCACCAGAAAGTGTGTTGTAATCTCTGTCTTTAAAAGCGACGACATCAGTTTCTGCCATAGATTTCAGAACCGCGTCGATGTCAGATTGATGCGGTATCGAGTTAAAATAAGGGTAACGTCCCATCATTACAACGTCCATAACGGTCAACGGAATATCAGAACTGTTTTGCTGTGAAAATTTTGCTTTGTGAAGCGGCAATTCTTTTTGGTCCCAATCTTCAAAAGTCTTTTTCTTGAAAACAATTGGTTCGTCATTGTGCTTCATTTCATTGGCCAACATACTTAAAAGTGTCGATTTTCCGGCACCATTCGGACCAACAATTACAAGCAATTCGCCATAATTTACGGTCACGTCAATGTTTTCCAAGATGGAAATTTTTTTATGCGAATACGAAATTTTACAGGCTTCTAACATATTACATCGTTTTTTTGCTTCTAATTAAAATGATGATAAAAATTGGCGCTCCCATAAAAGCAGTCAAAATCCCAATTGGAATTTCAGAAGGCGCGGCAATCGTTCTGCTGATGGTGTCTGCTGAAAGCAATAAAATGCTTCCGAAAATAGCCGACATCGGCAGAATTATATGATAATTCGATTTGAATATCAGTCTTAAAATATAAGGAACAATCAAACCGACAAAGCCGATGGTTCCTGAAAAAGCAACGCAAGTTCCTACCATCAAAGCAGTTAAAACCACGATTCTTTTTTTAATTTTTTCTACCGGAATTCCAAGATGTTGTGCGTCTCTTTCGCCAAGCATCATTGCATTTAATGCCTTTCCTTTTGTAATTAAAAAGAAAAAGGCAATCAATATGACAACTGCCAAAATTGCGTTTTTTGTCCAAGTTGCACCGCCGAGGCTTCCTAAATTCCAAAATGTCAAATCTCTAAGTTGTTCTTCTTTAGAAAGATAAATTAAAAAACCAGTTGTCGCGCCAGCCATCGCAGTAATCGCAACTCCGGAAAGCAACATTACAATTACGTTTGTTTTTCCGTTGGTTGTGGAAATTCGGTAAACCATTGTCATTGTCAACAATGCACCTAAAAATGCGGCAATACTCAACATTGAAAAGTGAAAAACTTCTGGAATGTAAGGCTTGATGTAGCTTCCCAAGACAATTGAGATTGCTGCAAAAAGCGACGCTCCCATCGTAATTCCGATCAAATCAGGCGAGGCGAGGGGATTCTTGAACATTCCTTGAAGGCAGGTTCCTGAAACCGCCAAAGCACTTCCGACTAAAATCGCCATCACAATTCTCGGCATTCTTAAATTCATCAATACAAATTTATCGCTCGCCGGAATGGTATTATCGTCATTCCAAAGCGCCATAAAAATTTCAAAGAAAGAATGTTTTTCAAATTCATAAACACCCATATATAAAGAAGTTACGGCTAGTAAAATCAATAAAACTAGGCTTATGAAGATGTATAACGGTAATTTATTTTGCATTTTGTTTATTTCTCCTGAAAGGTTTGGAAAAACCTTGTAGGTGTTAAAATCAGATCAGATTTTAAAAGTCTTATGGCTATTTAAAATCAAACCTACAAGGTTTTGAAAACCTTGCAGGATTTGTGGGAAATTATATTATTTTACAGCTTTAACCAATTCTGCATTTAAAGCAGCAACTCCTTCACCAACTCTTGGTCCGAAACCTGAAATTAAAGCTCCGTCTAAAGCGATAACTTTTTTGTTTTTCCCGGCATTTGTTTGAGAAACACCTTGAATTTTAAGCAATCCGTCCACGCCGCCAAGGCTTTCCAATCCTGAAGTAAACAACAAGATTACATCTGGATTTCCTTTAATCAAAGATTCTGGAGTCAATGGTTTGTAGTCTTCAAATTCAGTAATTGCGTTTTGACCTCCAGCCAAAGCGATAGTTTTTTCAACTGGCGTATTTTTTCCTGCAACCATCAATGTTCCTGCACCACGCGCGTAGATGAACAACACTTTTGGAGCTTTTGCAATTGGCTGTACTTTTGCCAAATCAGCATCAATTTTATCAGTCAAAGCTTTGAAGTCTGCATGTTTTAAAACACCAGCAACGTCAGCAATTAATTTTTTAGAACCTTCTGGAGTGAAATCTTGCTTGAAAATGTGAGCTTCGATTCCAGCACCTTTGATTTTTTCAGCTAATTCTGGACTCAAATCTTTTTCTGTAGCCAAGATTACCGTTGGTTTCAAAGCGATAATTGACTCGATAGAAATCGAACGAACGTGGCCTAAATCTTTTGCCGTAGTTTTAATATTTTCTGGATAAGTTGAAGTTACATCAACTCCGATAATTTCTTTTTCATGGCCTAAAGAGGCAACAATTTCAGTTACAGCTCCATTTAAAGAAACGATTTTGTGTGCTTCCGTTTTTGTTTCAACAGGAGTTTCCTCTACTTTTGTTTCTTCTTTTTTACAGGAAAATGTTGCTAATGAAACGATTGCAACTAATAAAATGCTTATTTTTTTCATTGGTTTGTGTGTTTATTATTTTAATTAAATCTAAATAACCGCAAAACTATGATTAATTTTGTAGTTACAAAAGTTAAAAATGGTAAATGTTTGAGAAGTTTAATTCTATCTTAATTCTTCTTCTATTAAAGAAACATACCGTAAATTTGCACCTATTTCCTATTATACAATGTTAGATATCCAATCCATTCGTGCCGAGTTTCCGATACTTTCCCAAAAAGTAAACGGAAAACCCTTGGTATATTTCGATAATGCGGCGACTTCGCAGAAACCAAAAGTGGTTATTGACGCGATTGCTTCTTATTATGAAGAAATTAATGCCAATATTCACCGTGGCGTTCACAAGCTGAGCCAATTGGCGACCGATGCTTATGAAGTTTCTCGTGTAAAAATCCAAAATCACATCAATGCCAAACACAATTATGAGGTGCTTTTTACGGCGGGAACCACATACGGAATCAATTTGGTTTCAAATGGTTTTGCTTCCTTGTTGAAAGAAGGCGATGAAGTGATGGTTTCGGCTTTGGAACATCATTCAAATATTGTTCCGTGGCAAATGCTTTGCGAGCGGACTGGCGCGAAATTGACCGTGATTCCGATGGATGAAAATGGCGAGTTGATTTTTTCTGAATTCGAGAAATTACTTTCGGAAAAAACAAAAATCATTGCGGTAAATCATATCTCAAATGCTTTAGGAACCATAAATCCGATTAAGAAAATCATTGAAAAAGCACACCAATTTGGAACTGCGGTTTTAATCGATGGCGCACAAGCAACACCACACGTGAAGCCGGATGTGCAAGAATTGGATTGTGATTTCTACGTATTTTCGGGACATAAAATTTGCGGGCCAACCGGAACCGGAATTTTATATGGAAAAGAAGAATGGCTGAACAAATTACCTCCGTATCAAGGTGGTGGCGAAATGATTAAGGAAGTGACTTTTGAGAAAACCACTTATGCAGAACTTCCTCATAAATTTGAAGCCGGAACGCCAAATATCGCCGGCGGAATTGTGCTTGGAAAAGCCATTGATTATTTAAATGAAGTTGGTTTTGACAATATTGCCAAATACGAACATGAGCTTTTGGAATACGGAACAAAACGACTTTCAGAAATTGACGATTTGAAAATTTACGGACCAAAATCGTTGGAAAACAAAACTTCGGTGATTTCTTTTAACGTAGGCAGTATCCATCCGTATGACATTGGAACGATTGTTGACAAGATGGGAATAGCGGTCAGAACCGGACACCATTGTGCGCAACCGATTATGAATTTCTTCAATATTCCAGGAACGATTCGCGCTTCGTTTTCGTTTTATAATACAAAAGAAGAAATTGATGCGTTGGTCGAAGCTGTGAAAAAAGCAGTAACAATGTTGTCATAATTACGTAAATTGTCAAGAACTAATTAAAACCAAAAACTATGAAACTAGTAGCCACTTTTATCCTGATGCTTTTTATGGCAAAAGGATGTACCAATTCTGAAATCAAGAAAGAAAGCGAAAATATTTCGTTTGAATATGAAGCCAACACGCGTGGTGCTTATTTAAAACGACTTGTGAAACAAGATACCGTTATTGCGATTAAAACCCGTGGCGGGCTTCCGGTTCAGAATACTTTGGCAAAAAACGACTGGAATTCTTTGTTGACTTTGCTTTCAAAAGTAGATGTTACCAAAATCCCAGAACTGAAAGCGCCTTCTGACAAGCGCGCGTATGACGGCGCGATGATGGCTGAACTGAAAGTAATTTACAAAGACAAAACCTATCAGACTCCTACTTTTGACCACGGAAATCCGCCGGCAGAAATCAAGGATTTTGTCAATAAAATTTTAGAAGTTTCAGATTTAGAAAAAAAATAAAATGACGATTCAGGAAATACAAGAAGAAATCAAGGACGAATTTTCAATGTTTGATGAAGAAAATTGGGACGAACGTTACCAATATGTCATCGACCTTGGGAAAACATTGCCCTTGATTGATGAAAAATATAAGGTCGAAGAAAATATAATCAAAGGTTGCCAGTCAAAAGTGTGGCTCCACGGCGAGCAAAACGACGGGAAAATCGTTTTTACCGCCTATAGCGATGCCATTTTGACCAAAGGAATTATCGCGATTTTAATCAGAACGTTTTCCAACCAAACACCTTCGGATATATTGGATTCTGATACAAAATTCATTGACGAAATTGGCTTGAAAGAACACCTTTCGCCAACGCGCGCAAACGGATTGGTTTCGATGATTAAACAGATAAAAATGTATGCTTTGGCGTTTAATGCTAAAAATTAATTTTTCGATTTTACCATATAAGGCATATAAGTTAATGTAAGTTAGTTTGTGAAAAATGCATTAGTTTATCGCTAGCTTAAATGTACTTAAATGCCTTATATGGTAATTTTAGTTTTTGCCATAATAAGCCAGATTGTAAAAAAAGTATAAACCAAAAAGAGAAATATATGCCATTATCGAAAACGTATTTAAAGGATTTAGTTTATCAAGTTAACGGAGCAGCAATTGAAGTACACAAATGTATTGGTCCAGGACTTTTAGAAAGTGTTTATCACAATTGTTTGGTAAAAGAACTTTCAATAAGAGGATTCAATTTTCAGTCTGAACTTTGTATCCCAATAAATTATAAGGGACTTGAAGTGGAAGCTAATTTAAGATGTGATTTGATGGTTGAAAATGCTCTAGTCGTTGAATTAAAATCTGTTGAAAGTATCAAACCAATATTTGAAGCGCAAATGCTGACTTATATGAAGCTTTTAGAGTTGCCAATGGGATTGATGATAAATTTTAACGTGACAAACATTTACAAAGAAGGTCAGAAGACTTACGTAAATGAATTATATAGATATTTAGAAGATTAAAGTTTTAAATGAACTTATATGTCTTACATGGTAGGAAGCAATTGAAAAAAATAAACATTTAAAATTTTAGATGTTCAAAAAAAAAAAGAAAAATGGAACAAGAAATAGACACAAACCAACTCGGAGAAGACATCGTAAAAGTTTTAAAAACGATTTATGACCCAGAAATTCCAGTTGATATTTATGAATTAGGATTGATTTATGACGTGATGGTAAATACAGATTATGAAGTAAAAATCTTGATGACATTGACATCGCCAAACTGCCCTGTGGCAGAAACGCTTCCAAGAGAAGTTGAAGACAAAGTCAATAAATTAGACAATGTAAAAGCAACCGAAGTTGAAATTACATTTGACCCGCCGTGGAGCAAAGACTTGATGAGCGAAGAAGCAAAATTAGAATTAGGAATGCTTTAATTGAGTTGATAATTGATAGTTTTTAGTTGATAGTTATTGGCTGAAAACTATCAATTATCAATTAAAAACTATCAACTAATGGAAATTATAAATAAAGTCGCGAATAGCGTTCTCGAGATTTTTGACTTGGAAGATTATTATCCAAAAGGGAACCGTGTGGAATTAGACATTTCGCAGTGGCTTTTGGAAGGATTTTTATTGCGCGAAAAAGACTTTAGAGAGCATTTGAAAAACCACGATTTCAGTCAATACCAAGATGCTTATGTTGCGGTTTTTTGTAGCACAGATGCGATAGTTCCGGCTTGGGCTTCGATTTTGGTAACCATTCAGTTGTCGCCATTTGCCAAAAAAATTGTGAGCGGCACTTTAGAAGATTTAGAAACTTCTTTATACGAAGAAATCCTACCAAAAGTTGATTATTCAAAATTTGAAGGAAAACCTGTCATTATAAAAGGGTGTTCTAAAAAGCCGGTGCCAATGTCAGCTTACGTTTTAGCTTCCCAAAAACTCCAACCTTTTGCAAGAAGCATCATGTATGGCGAAGCTTGTTCAGCCGTTCCGTTGTATAAAAAAAGCAAATAAAAAGAAATAAAATACTACCGCAGATTCGCAGATGAAATTAAAAAATCTGTGAATCTGCGGTTTTCTTTTGTCATAATTTCTAAAGTTTTTGCCTAATTTCTAACTATAAAAACGGTGATTTTATTATATTTGTTAAAAACCGTTAAATATGATTAAGAAAATCACCGCCGTTCTGCTATGCGTTTTCGGAATGATTACTGCAAATGCCAAGATTCAACTGCTGTTGTAAATGACACAGTAAAACATTGGAAAACAAAAGGAAACGCCTCATTGCTTTTCAACCAATCCACTTTTGACAATTGGCTTGCAGGAGGAGAAAACAACATTTCTGGAACCATCGGCGTCAACTATGATTTCAACTATAAAAAAGACGATATCAGCTGGGATAACAAGGTGATCGCGTCTTATGGAGTCGTAAAAACCAGAACCAGTTCTTTTGCCAAAAAAACCGATGACCGTTTAGAATTAAATTCCCTTTTAGGAAAAAAATTCGCGCCAGATAGCCGTTGGTATTACTCGGGTTTTTTAAATTTCAGAACCCAATTTTCTAAAGGTTACGAATACGGAAAAGACCCAGACGGAGTAGAAATCAGAACAGAATACACTAATTTTCTGTCGCCGGCTTACCTTTCTTTTGGTCCAGGTGTGATGTGGAAACGCGATGACAACTTGAAATTCAACTTTGCTCCGGCCACTTCAAAATTCACTTTTGTAGACAAAAATTTCACACTTCCAGATGCCGAATACTTTGGTGTTGACGAAGGAAAATCAATGCGTTATGAGTTGGGTTTCAATGCTTCAGCTTATTATAAACTAGATATAATGGCGAACGTGACTTTTGAAAATATCTTGAATTTATACTCAAATTATTTAGAAGATCCGCAAAACGTAGATTTAGATTACCAGTTAAATATCGTGATGAAAATCAACAAATATCTTTCCACAAATCTTTCGTTCCAAACCATTTATGACGATAACGCCTTTCAAGGATTTCAGATCAGACAGGTATTTGGCGTGGGAGCCAATTATGGATTTTAATTCCTGAAAATAAGTTATAAAAAAACCTTCATTGCTTTAATGAAGGTTTTTTTTATGGCGAACGGCCGGGCTTTTTACTACAAGTTTTCATTAATTTTTTAAGAGCTGCTCTGGCTGTGGGAGCTTCCGCTGGTCGCTTCCTCGCTCAGGCATCTCTAAAAAAATTAATGAAAAGCTTTCCGCGTCAATCCCTGTCGCGTCTGTGCTATTTCAACGAAATTTTGCTAACAATTGCTCTTTCGATAGCACCATTTTGACCATTTTCAATTTTTATACTAAAATTGTCCAAATTGTGAATGCTTTTTATAAGAATTTTTCGGTGACTAAAAAAAATATAAATTCTTTCGCCTTCATGTTTGTTATGATATTCAAAATATTCGTGAAAACCTCTAATGGGAATAGTCTTGAAGATTAAAGCCTTTTCAGCATTCAATTCTATTTCCCACTTCCTTTGTTTCGAAAGAACTAGTAACTCTTCGCGTGCATTTGTGATAGAATTTTCTACAACAATTAACTTCAGGCGCTTGAATTTTGCTACAAATAAAACGATTCCCAAAATCAAGAAAAAGGATCCTACTTTCGCGGAAATTTCATTAAAATCAAGTGTAATAAAATTATGAAAACCTTCTGTAAAAGAAATGGAACTTATAATAAAGCACAGAATGGAAACTTTAAAATATTTAAATTTTTCAAAAGAATCCAACTGAAGCTCTTCCTTTAAAATGGAATTTGCTATTAAATTATTTTCCACTCCGTTTGTTTTTATAAAATGCAAAACTATTCCTCCGAAACTTCCTTTTCATCCGGAGCTTCGTGATAATCCGGATATAAAAATTTATTATAAGGAAATCTGGTAATGTGAATTTCTCTTACGGCTTCATAAACTTTTTCCCTAAATTCCTCGAAGTTTTCTTTGTTTACCGCAGAAATAAATAGCGCTTTATCTTCGCCCATTTTTGACATCCACGTCGATTTCCATTCTTCTAAAGTGTAATGTTTGCTGGTTTTTTCGGTAATTAAATCATCGTGGTCAATCGTCAGATGTTTGTAAGCATCAATTTTGTTGAAAACCATAATCGTTGGCTTGTCGCCACTTTTGATATCTTGCAAAATTTGGTTTACCGAAGCGATATGTTCTTCGAAATCAGGATGCGAAATATCAACAACGTGCAAAAGTAAATCAGCTTCACGAACTTCATCAAGCGTACTTTTAAACGAATCAACCAACTGCGTCGGCAGTTTTCGGATAAATCCAACAGTGTCAGACAACAAAAAAGGAAGGTTTTTGATTACCACTTTTCGAACCGTGGTGTCTAAAGTTGCAAACAATTTGTTCTCCACAAAAACCTCGCTTTTGCTGATCACGTTCATCAACGTCGATTTTCCAACGTTTGTGTAACCCACCAGCGCCACGCGAACCATTGCGCCACGATTGCCGCGTTGAACAGACATTTGTTTGTCGATCACCTTAATTTTTTCTTTCAGTAAAGAGATTCGGTCACGAACAATACGTCTATCTGTTTCAATTTCAGTTTCTCCAGGACCACGCATCCCAATACCACCTTTTTGGCGTTCCAAGTGCGTCCACATTCCAGAAAGTCTCGGAAGCAAATATTGACATTGTGCCAATTCCACTTGAGTTCTTGCATACGAAGTTTCGGCTCTTTGCGCAAAAATATCAAGGATGAGGTTTGTTCGGTCTAAGACTTTGCACTCCACTAAAATCTTCGAAATATTTTTTTGTTGCGATGGCGAAAGCTCGTCGTCAAAAATAACAGTCGTAATATTATTCTCCTTAACATAAAGACTAATTTCGTCCATCTTTCCTGTTCCTAAAAAAGTTTTAGGATTTGGGCGTTCCATCTTTTGAGAAAATCTTTTCACGACTTCTCCTCCCGCGGTGAATGTCAAAAATTCTAATTCGTCTAAATATTCAGCAAGCTTATCTTCGTTTTGGTTTTGCGTTACAATCCCAACGATTACAGTCTTTTCAAATTGTATTGTTTCTTTTTCTAGCATAAAAATAAATATACTACAAATCTACCACTTTTTGCATAATTTTTTTTCTTCTTGTTCAATGAAACTGCTTAAATAATAGAAACAATTTAGTTAAAAGTTATTTTTATGCTATGTTATTCTTAAAATTAGTTAAATTTGGAGTTCTAAAAACCTACAATATTTATCAAACAACCTAAAATTTTCATTTATGAAAAAAATTACATTATTGCTTTTAATGTGCTTTTACTCATTTCTAGGCTCTGCTCAAGTAGCATTGACTGAAGGGTTTGAGGGCACTGCTCAGCCAACGGCGGGCACTTGGGCATTGGGTTCTGGTACTTGGGCCGTCTTTGACAACGGCGTTGGTATTGTAAACACCTGGACTGGAAATGCCGGGGTTTCAACCCCACCAAACGTTTATGAAGGTACAAGATCAGCCTACATGAACGGAGCTCAAGATGGTATTCCAGCAGGTAGCACTGCCCAAGACTGGCTAGTAACGCCAGCAGTAACAGTTCCAACAAATGGACAGTTGCGATTTTTTACCAGACTCTCTCTTCTACCAGAGAACGGTACAATTTTTCAAATTAGAGTTTCTACAACTTCTCAAACAGATCCAGCATCGTTTACGGTACTGCAAGAGTGGACAGAATCATCTTTATTGAATACTTATAATGTTTTTGAGGAAAAAGTTGTTCCATTAACACAACCGGCAGGATCAACTGTTTATGTTGCCTTTGTTATGCTAAAGCCAGGAACTGGTACGGCAGACAGATGGTTTGTAGATGCAGTTAAAATCGTGCAAGAATGTGTTGCTCCAACAAATTTATCTGTAAGCGCAGTAACTCAAACAGGAGCTAACTTATCCTGGTTAAATCCAGGTGGAGCAAATTCTTGGGAAATTGAAATTATTCCGGGAACTGCAACTCAGTCTGGACACGGTGTAATTTACAATGGAAATGCACCTTATGCAGCAACAGGGACTGCGACTGGTGCGCCGCTAGTTCAAGCACCATTTTTGCCTAATACAGAATATAAATTCTATGTTAGAGCAGCCTGTTCAAACACAGGTTCATCGAGTGCATGGGTAGGTCCGTTTACTTTTACAACAGGACAACCCGGATTTACGTGTAGCTCAGCTATAAATGTGCCTTTACTTCCGTACTCTACAACAGACAACACCGCAAATTATGGGGATTTGACAGACGTGAATCAAGGACCAAACGCTGGATGTGGTGGTGGAACTACAAACTACATGACAGGAAACGACGTTTTCTATTCGTATACTCCAACAGTTAATGAGGTTATTAGTATAACAATGACTCCAACTAACAACTGGGCTGGTGTTTTTGTTTATAACGGATGCGCAAATGTAGGTGTAAGCTGTATCGCTGGCGTTGGAAATAGCGCGGGTGCAAACGTACCAAGAGTTATTCCTGCCGTTGCATTGACAGCTGGACAAACGTATGTTATTGCAATTTCTACAAATGCTACACCACAAACGACACCTTACACATTGGTGATCCAAAAAGTGAATTGTACTCCACCAAATGCACTAGCTGCTGCCGGAATTGGAACAAATTCAGCGACATTATCTTGGGGAAATCCAGGTAACTTAGCTTCTTCTTGGCAAGTTAAAGTTCAAACTGCGGGTACAGGAGTACCAACAGGAGCAGGAACTACTACAACAAATAATACAGCATATCCTTCAGGACCATTAAATCCATCAACTGCTTATGAATTCTATGTTAGAGCAGATTGTGGGGATGGAACTTTTAGTGCTTGGGCTGGACCTTACAACTTCAACACTTTATGCGCAACATTTAACGTTCCTTTTCAAGAAGGATTTAATAGCACATCTGCAACGCAGTTCTGTTGGACAATCTTGAACGTGAATAATGATGATGATTCATGGAATATGGATTATGCAACAACTCCTTTTGAAGGAAATCAATCAGCAGTATTATATACAGATTTCAATGCAGGAAATAATGATGATTGGTTAATTTCACCAACAATTAACGTGACTGGAAATCAAAGATTAAAATATCACTACAGAGTTCAATCTGTTGGAGAGCCAGACGCGTTTGAAGTTAAATTATCTACTACAGGCGTTGGAGCAGCTAACTTTACTCAAACAATTGTGCCTTTGGCTACTTACAATAACATTACTTATGTAGAAAAAATTGTAAACTTGACAGGAATTACAGGTCCAATTAATATTGGTTTCCACGTTCCTCAAGGAGGTCCTGACGGATGGAGACTTTATATTGACAATGTTATTGTTGAAGATATTCCAACGTGTCCTGTGCCGTCAGCTTTAGCTGCAAATCCATCTACAACTGGCGCTCAATTATCTTGGACTGCTGGAAACGTTGAAACACAATGGCAGGTGGTAGTTCAAGCTCCAGGAGCAGGTGTTCCTGCTGCAACAGCTGGTGGAACTCCTGTTGGAAATCCATTTACTACAACAACTCCGTTAACTCCGGCAACACAATACGAATATTATGTTAGAGCATATTGTGCGGCAAATGATGTGAGTCAATGGGTAGGACCATTCTTATTTACAACATTATGTAACGCATTACCAATACCATTTCAAGAAGGTTTTAATAGCACTTCGCCAACACAAACTTGTTGGACGGTATTGAACTTAAATGGTGACACAGATGCTTGGAACATGGATTATCCTACAGCACCATTTGAAGGAAATCAGTCTGCGAATATGTACACTGATATCAATGGTGGTAACAACGACGATTGGTTAATTTCGCCAACTCTTATTTTAACAGGAAACCAAAGATTGAAATATCATTACAGAGTTCAATCTGCTACAGAGCCAGATGCGTTTGAAGTAAAATTATCTACTTCAGGAATTGCTCCAGCGAGTTTCACACAAACTGTTGTTCCGTTAGCGACTTACAATAATATTACTTATGTAGAAAAAATTGTAAACTTAACTGGTGTTACTGGTCAAGTAAACATTGGATTCCACGTTCCGCCAGGAGGACCTGACGGATGGAGAATTTATATTGACAATGTAATCGTTGAAGATATTCCGTCTTGTCCAGACCCAACAGCTTTAGCTGCAGCACCAACAACTACTGGCGCTCAACTTTCTTGGATAGCTGGAAATACGGAAACGCAATGGCAAGTAGTGGTGCAAGCTCCAGGAACAGGTGTTCCAGCTGCAACTGCCGGTGGGACTCCAGTTGGAAATCCATTTACTACCACAACTCCATTAACGCCTGCTACACAATATGAATACTATGTTAGAGCTTATTGTGCCGCAAATGATCAGAGCCAATGGGTAGGACCATTCTTATTCACAACGTTATGTAACGCTTTCCCAACTCCGTTTTTCGAAGGATTTAACACAAGCTCACCAACAGAATCATGTTGGACTGTATTAAACTTGAATGGGGATAATGATGCATGGGATATGAATTACACCGCAAATCCATTTGAAGGAAACCAGTCGGCTAACTTAAATACAGATTTCAACAATGGTGACAATGACGATTGGTTAATTTCTCCAACAATTATTTTAGCGGCAAATCAAAGAATTAAATTCCATTACAGAGTTCAATCTTCTAGTGAGCCAAATGATTTTGAGGTGTTGATGTCAACAACTGGGATCGCTCCGGCTTCCTTCACTCAAACAATTGTGCCTTTGCAGTCTTATAATAATACTACATATGTGCAAAGTATCACTAACTTGACTGGAACAACTGGTCCAGTAAATTTTGCATGGCACGTTCCAAATGGAGGATTAGACGGATGGAGAATTTATATTGATAATGTTATTATTGAAGATATTCCACCATGTCCAGAACCATTAGATATCGAAATCAGCTGTATCTCTTCTCAAGGAGCAAATATAAGCTGGACTCAAGGCGGAACAGAAACTAGCTGGCAAGTAGCAGTTGTACCTGCTGGTTCAGGGGTTCCTGCTCCAGGAGACATAGTTACTGTCACTCCAGATCCTTTATATTATGCTCAAGGTTTATCACCTGAAACAGAATATGACTTTTATGTTAGAGCGGTATGTCCAGGAATGGGAGACGGTTTTGGATCTTGGGTTTTCTCTGGATTTACAACACCTACCACATCTGTGACAGACGCAGAACCATTCTGCGCATCTGCAGGGCAATCGATCTTGTTCCAAAACACAGATGATTCAATGAACGTTACTGAATATGGCGAAGTTGCCTGTTTAGGAAGCACACCAAATCCAGTTTGGTACTACTTACAGGTAGATACACCAGGAGATTTGAATTTCCAACTTATCCAAAATACTGCTTTTGACGATAATGGAAACCCAACAGGAAATGCGTTAGATGTCGATTTCGTAGCATTTGGTCCATTTACATCTTTGAATCAAGCTTGTGGGGAAATTGCTTTGTCAGACTGTCCAACTTGTCCTTTTAGTAATGTTGGATCATCATTCTATCCTTTCGGAAACATTGTTGACTGTAGTTATTCAGCAGCGGCAATCGAGAACTTTAGCATTCAAAATGCGCAACCAGGAGAAATTTATGCAGTTTTGATTACCAATTTTAACGGTGATCCAGGGCAAATTCTATTAGAGCAATTAGCTTCTAGTACAGCTACTACAAACTGTAATATATTATATAATGTTGACTTAGGAGCAGATCAAAACTTGTGCGGTGTAAACCAAACTACGGTTACTGCTACAGTTACAACGCCTGGACAAAGTGCAGCGCCAACTTTCCAATGGTTTATGGATGGAGCTCCAATTACGCCAACTATTGTTGGAAATACAGCGTTGAGTCAAACTATCCAAGTTTCAACTCAAGGAAGCCATATTTATTCAGTAGTTATCACTGTTGAAAACTCTGCAAATACAGAGCCAATTACAGATGCCGTAACTATCGTGCTAGGACCAGCAGTTGCTGCTACAGCTCCACAAGAATATGCACTTTGCGATGATGCTTCGAATGATGGTTTTGCAACTTTTGATTTGACAACATTAAATGCACAAGCATTAGGAACTTTAGATGCATCTCAATATACAGTTTCGTATCACTTGACTCAGGCTGATGCCGATGCAAACACAGCTGCAATAACGCCAGCAAATGCATTTGTTAATACGGTTGCTGATACTCAAACAATTTATGTGAGAGTTCAAAGTAACTTAGTAAATGCTTGTTTTGATGTTGTAGAAGCAGTGCTGACGGTAAAAGATTTACCAGTTACAACACTTGATCCTTCTTACAGTATTTGTAGTGGCGATTCAGTAACGATTACAGGGGTTCCAACTAATTATACACCAACAGATGCAACATTCCAATGGTTGTTAAATGGAAATCCAATCACTGGCGAGACAAATATTTCAATTATAGCTACTCAACCAGGAACTTACACGCTTCAAGTAACGTTAAATGGATGTACTAATACAACGCAAACAACGGTTATTGTAAATCAATTGCCACAGTTTACATTACCATCTGATTTTTCTTTCTGTACGGGTAATTCAGCGACGATTGCAGTAACTCCAGGTAACTTTAATGCAGCAACTGCAACATATACTTGGACATTAAACGGAGGAGCACCATTAGCGGAGACAGGAAGTTCAATCACTGTAACAACTCCAGGTGTTTATGAAGTAACTGTAAATAACGGAGGATGTACAACAACTGATTCAGTTACAATAACTGAAGTTTCTGTTCCGGTAGCAGAAGATCCTTTAGATGTGATAGCTTGTGAATCTTATACACTTCCAGTATTGCCAACAGGGAATAAATATTTCTTGCAATCTAATGGCGCAGGTACAGAAGTTCCGGCAGGTACAGTAGTTGAGACTTCAACAGTATTCTATGTTTTCTATTCAAACGGAGCAAATTGTTCTGATGAAAACAGTTTTGAAGTTGTAATCAATGAAAGACCAACCGTTTCAGTAACTGGATCTTGTCAAAATTCTGAGTACATTATTGAAGCGGAAGTTATAGATGAACCAGCAAGCAATTATGTATTCTCATGGACAGATGCACAAGGAAATATAGTTGGTGGAGATACATCATCAATTACAGTTTCTGTTTCAGGTATTTACAATGTAACCGTTTCTGCCGTAGGTAGCACAGTTGCATGTTCAACTACTGAAAGTTTTGAAGCCAACGGCACAACCTGCAACATCCAGAAAGGTATCTCGCCAAACGGCGACGGCAAGAACGACAGCTTCGACCTTTCAGGGCTTCAGGTAAGAAAGATCAGCATCTTCAACCGCTACGGCAAGATCG
>Ga0265780_10000999_pt1 | contig 41599 bp, 40 predicted proteins | sample P1T30metagenome_FD_192432 | JGI IMG/M metagenome (GOLD analysis project Ga0265780, IMG submission 192432) | Plant litter microbial communities from East Loma Ridge, Irvine, California - P1 T30 | ecosystem: Environmental > Terrestrial > Plant litter > Unclassified | place: USA: California...
CCCCCAATATTAAGTATCCCAATCGGCATGCCCCTCTCCTTCGCGCGCTTCACCAGCCTCCAAGCCGAGTACGTCGCTAAACTACTGCCAACGACTAGTATGCGCCCCGCTGAATCTACTGCTTCTTCAGCAGCGATTTTCGTCGCGGCGGGTATGCTCTCGCCAAACATTATCACCGCAGGCTTCAACACGCCCGCCCCAGGCTCCCACGCGCCACCCTTCTCCCTCGCGCGCCCCTGTGCCAAACACGTCGGACACGCGGGGTACCTGAACGTCGAGTACGGCGCGCCCGGGATATCGACGTCGCCGTCTGGATTCGTCTTGAGGCCACGCTTGCGGCGCTCAGCCGGGTTCTCTGTGTCGAGGGCGCCCGAGGCCAGCATTTCAGTGAGGAAGGAGGCCCATGCGGGATTTAGAGTTGCGAGTTGTGTTTGGAAGGCGTGGCGCGGGTATTCGGTGTGGCAGGTTATGCAGACGAGGGCGCGCAGGTAGCCGTGGAGTTCGGTGGTGGGGAGGTGTGGGTGCGAGGTTGGGTGGAAGGAATCGACGTCTGGAGTTGTGTGTTAGTAATTGAAGTGAAGTAGGACTCGAGGGTGAGGTGTGTAGATATAGACGTACTCTGCGTAACGACCCTCTCCACAACCCCCAAGCGTCCCAACTCCCCCACTGCCTTGTGCGCCCTATTCGGCCGCGCCCGATCCAAATTCGTCCAGCCCATAAAACTTCTCGCCCAGTACCTTTTCCTCGCCTCGTGACTTTCACAGAACTCATTATAGTAAATGGGCTTATACGTCTTGTTAAGCGTATACGTGCCATTCGTACCTCTATAATCCGCCAGGCCAGACGCTACCGATATGCCCGCACCAGTAAGTAGCAGCGTCTTGCCATCGCGCCGTACGCCCTGCGATGAAGCACTGAGTTTGCTGGATATGCGCGACCGCGGCGTTGTGGATGTGGAGAGACTGGGTGCGAGGAAGGCGACGAGCGCGGCGATGGCGCCTGGGACGGTGGATGCGCTGGGTGGGATTATTCGGGGGAGGGGGAGGGGATCGGTGTATGGGACGCGCAGTATGGCCATTGCGCGGTCGGATGCTGCTTCTGTTTGGCTGCCATGGTGTGCGCTGTCATGGGGGAAGATTGGGGGCTGCGGAAAAAGGTGGTTATGTCATTGAAGTGCGCTAAGGTGTGGTGGCCCGCGTCGTGCGGATGCAGGTGCATGCGTGTCTTAGATGAGATCTGACGGGTAGAAATCCGTCGCGTGGTCGATGAGATGGGCGAGTTATTTTGGGGGCGACCGAATATTGAATTCCTATGTTCTTGGAAGGTGGAGGGGAGGGGTGGGTTTTGGTGTGTGTGGGGTTGACTGACATGTTGGAGGGGCTGAGTGCGTGCGTGAGGCTATGCTGGTCGTGCAACTGCAATACATCATGAATGTGCATCTTAGACGGATAGACGGCATACTTAGTTTTGGCGACTATAGTATGGAGAATTATAGGATATTGATAGATGGGTTGTAGAGCATGATATTATTGTTCTGAGGCACAGTTTCAACGGGATGGTGAGCATCCGTGACCAGCCTCTGGTGCGTCTGTTGATGGCATTTGCGAATCACCACATTTGCTGGAATACTTTTGAGTGGAAAGAAATGACATTGACAATAGCGAATAAGTACAGTGGCATATCAAAGCCAATAAGGAATGATACTCCCCGTGAAGTGCTGCAGTGCACCAGAGACTGTGTGATGCCTATGTGGCTCGTGGCAGTCAAGCGAATGTCCAATGCTCCAAATTACAATCCCGACGCCATTTTCTGTGAAGTCGTTCCAGACAAGAGAGAAAAACGCCGTAGTGGTAGTAGCGCTTCTACCTCAGCCACCAAGGCCAAACAATGTGCGAGAAGTGGTATCAAATTACAGTATTGCGCTGCTGAAGCCGTCCCGTAGGCGTGTAGAGTCGTAATGATCGTGACAAGGAAATACAGATGAACAAGAAAGTCGAAAGAAAGCCGAGGCTGAACCGAAAGCGTGTACGTGAGCTACGACTCACTGCTGATAATGCTGATGCGGGTGCTGGTGCTGCATATGCCCTTGAGGCATGTGGTGCTGGTGCGCGAGATACTGCGAAGGGTGTTGTGGGTGTGTTGGGTGAATCATCGACTGTATGCTCGGTACTCGCTGCTGCTGCTGCGACGGGTAGACACCTGGATAACCGAAGGATGAGTGAGCTTCGGACATGTTGGGAAGCATGTCCGCAGGGCTCGACTCTTCATCGAGGTCAGAAATGCCTATGCCGCTGTCTTCTTCGTGGTAGCTACCATCATGGTCGTTTTGCTTCTTCTGCGCGGACCGAGCGGCTTGTGTTATGTTCTTGAGGCCTGTCTCCAGGATCTGGAACTGGTCAGCATGCGATTGTGAGGTAGTAGGAAATGGGCGTGTTTACCTTTTGCTCGACGAGTTGCCACTTCTCGTTTACGCGTGCCGCGAGTATACTCCACATCTCCCGTCGTACTTCCATGTATGCGAGCGAAAGGACGTCCCGCTTCACGCCGCCATCCCATTGCTCGGCATTCTGGCGCTCCATCAAACGCTCATGCCTCTTCCGACAGGCATTTGCTGATTTGGAGGGGAAGTACTTTGGCGAAATTTGGTTCCAGTTTAGTCCTTGGGTCCGGGCTTGGATCAGGATCCCGTCATCTTTGACTGACCATGAGGAGCTCCGGATGCCACCTCCCGCCGCCGATGCGGTCGACACCGAGTTGCGGTGCTGCGACGTTGGGACCTTATCGATCTTAGGCATGTTGAGAATGAGCAAGACAAAAGGGATGAGAGACAGGAAGATGATGACGAGAACAGAGATGACGACTGGAGAAATGCTGTGACCGAGAGAAGCAGACTGATGAAAGCGACCGGGATGCGTATTATGATTAGGATAGAACGGATGAGGAGTAGCACAGCGAGAGTAGTGGACAAGAAACGAGAGGTAGGAGATGTTCTCACAAGAGCAAAAACGAATGAACAGATGTTCGTACCTGTACGTCGTAGTGGGGGTTGTCTGAGATTCGGCCGTGGCCACGACACGGCCTTTATACATGTATCGATAGAGCCGCACCGTGTGAGCCTCTTCCAAAACAACGACCTCTGGGCCACTCGGAGAATTGTTTGAAACCAGCATGCGTTTCTGTAATCGCCGGATCGATCTACTCGAATCCCAAAGGAGCTTGTGCAACGAGGCGGAAACAGGCTGTCCACTCGGTCGCAATCCCAAGCGCCTTCGCAGGCACACATTCAGGCCAAACCAGGGAGCGCGAGCGGTTCGTCCCTGCTGTCGGAAGCGCCTGTTTGAGAGCGATGTAGCTAAGAATACAGAGAAAAACGGCGCCTAAGCGCGCAACCCTCAAAGCCTAGCCCGATTTGGACGGCCGCCTTAATTAAGACTGTGTGTGCTTGGCGAGCGTGACAAGCCGCTGCTCACGTTTCTGCAAGACTGATGTAGTCATCAATATTTTGTAGGGCTGAGCACTGCGGGAACCTGCAGACGCCTGCAGAGGTAGGAGTTGCGGCACGCTCCTCCTGCTGTCAGAAACGTGTCGCGGGAGTGGGTGAGATGAGGTGAGCACCGGACACGGTGGGCAAAAAGCCTCACAGAAGCGACCAAAGTACCCACCAGAAGACCTTTGTGTTGGCCAGCAGGCCTGTCGTTCGCGAGACGCTGGATACAGCCGCAGATCTGCGTGTTTCACAACAAAATCTCAGCGGAAGCGCTTGTCTCCGCTGCCTCAAGCCTCAAGGCAGTTCCCTCAAGCGCCGGCTCCAACCGTTTCTGTGCCTTGGTGACGCAGTAACGATCGATACCTCGAAGTCTGGTCAAATGCGCAGCCAATGCGAGCATGGATCGAAGACGACGCAGGAGGAATACAGTGTTTGACGCTGCCAATGCTCGTGCTCGTGCTATTTTCTGCAAGCATAGCCGGGTAAAAGTGGCAAAAAATGGTTGTAGGGTGATACAATGCACACAATATTGCTGTACTCGAGCGCCTCGCGTTACACAGGACAACCGTTCGTGAGAATTGGCCGTGCCGCTCCCCGCACAGCCTCCATCCGCAGCCCCCACTCGGCCACCGAACTTTGAATCGATAAGCCGACATGCATGACGAAGCACACTCTCTACATCTTCCATCCCTTCGTTTGATCGCGGAAAAAGTTCTCCGGATCGTAACGAGTTCTTACCTCTCGCGCAAAATCAGCTGTGCGCAGCCGTCCAAAGTAATCCTGTCGCCAATAGGCGTCGTTCATGAAGAGTGGTAGGTAGGCTTCCGGGAGCTTGCCACTCTGCTGGAAACCGGTGACAAGGTTACGAGTATTCTGGTAAAGTTGCTGGGTGGCAGCGTCTACGGTGTTGTCGTCGATGTTCAGCCAGTAGGAAAGATTGAACTCAAGGATGATGCGGTCGACATCTTCATCAAGATCGATCAAGTCTCCACCCCTTTCTCGAGCTTTGCGCGCAAGTACCTTGGGGACAGGCTGGAAGGCGATCGAGCCTATGAGACCCGCAACACCGAGTATAGACTGCGTGGTGTTCTTCCAGTTGGCGTGTATGGCGCCGAGAACGTCAGCTCCATTCGCGACGTTTGGAAGCGGTATCGTTTCGGTGGTAATGGTGTAGATAGACCCCTGTAAGACTCCAAAATTGTTGTACGTAAGGAGGTCGTAGTAACTTCGTGACTTGCAGTTGTTCACAAATGGCCCAATGTCCGTAAAGACGTCGAAAACGCCTGGAGGTGGCGTGGGCCCATCGTAGAAGAGGAACTAGATGCGGTATCAGCGTGAATACCTTGGTAGAGAACTCGAAACACTTACCATGATCCAAATGTCTACCGCACCAAAGGCAGTCAATTCGGCTGTCATGATGAGTGCAGCCTTTGAATCAGTGTAGTCTTCGGTAAAATTGCGCACTGCTGCAAGCAGCTGATCTGTCTTATCGACGGTGAAGATGAGATTGCCACCCCATATCTGTGACAAAATTAGTCAAGCCTGAAGAGACTGTTGACAATCATACCTCTCCCATGGGATGTGCGACCATCGTGTAGGAAGTAACAATGCCTATAGGTTTGTAGGTGTTAAGTCAGTCTCCGTCTCACATGCCGTTTGTACACACAAATCTTACCATAGTTGTTGCCACCACCCTTGAGCGCAAGATATAGGTCTGGGTGGCTGGTGTTGGAGGCAGTGACGATGCTGGCATTTGCCAGCACGACCTCGAATTCGATAATGTTGTTCGCTGCCCACCCGTACTGAGTCGACAGGAAACTGAGACCACCACCAACCACATATCCACCCACTCCGACTTCTCCAAGGCGGCCGCCAACGACAGTAGTACCAGTGCCTTCAAGTGCTTGGTGGATGTCTTGCCAATCGTTGCCAGGTCCAACGCGGACAGTCATCGATGCAGTATCAAGTACTGTTCGTGTTAGAGTTGTGGTTAGCTGTGGGCTACCAGTGAGTTGGCGAGACGAGGATACAGCACCCTTCTAGATTGGAGTCGAGCACGGTAGGTTCACTTACTGTTAATGGGTTAGCGAGAGCATACGATCGAACTGAGGAACCGCTTACCTGACTTCGTTGAGTTCCTTGGTCGATATCAAGGGCCCACTCTGGATAGAAGAAAAGCCCTGGTTGGGATTATGGCCACCCGACTTGACAGCGAAGGTCTCATTGTTCCCGTTCAAAACCTTGACAATGGACGCCACCTCTTCAGCGCTCTTCGGATAGAAGATGCATGATGGCTTGAGCGCTCCACAGCCGGTGCTCCAATAGTTCTGCTGTTCGATGAGGTACTCCAAGGAAGGTGAGCGCTTGATCTCCAGGCTACCGAGCGCTCCAACCTCCGTACAAGTATCAGCATTGGCGCGATTGAAGAGGGAAAGAAGAGAAATGAAGGTCGAAAGAGTGAACCGTGGCGAATACATATTCGCAAATATGTTCAATTAAAGAGTGACAGTGAACGAGCGATCGTGTCGCGTGTTCCTTTCCCCCAAGTCGATCCAGCAGATTTATACCATCGCATTCTCTCATGTTGATCGACGAGTCGGGCAGTCTCCGTCTGTTCCGCATGGGCAATCGATGCACCCAAGCTTAAACGTTTGGGGCTTCAGGCTGGACGTATACGGAGGATCGTTATCATAATGCGGACATCGACTTTGCAACATGGCTATTTTGACTCGAGTGGATAGGCCGGCCGACCGAAAGGCGATACCATGCGGACGTTTGATTCGCGCCGCCTTGTTTAGTGCTTGTTTGCGTAGGTCTGTGTGGACTGCGGGTACATATAGCCACCATGTGTTAATGCCAATTCTGGATCCAATAGAAAATCCCTGAAGCCCTAAATGCTCGGGGTCGGTCATCGTTGGATGACTTGTGGGGAAGGATGTGAGGTAAAACGTTGTTGTTGTGTGGATCGATGCCGCCGTTGCCGGTTACACTTTCCCCGCGACATCGCACGCTAAGTCGCGTCGCGCTGCAGCAATCGTCCATTTCCATCTTCCCCACACTCCTTTACGCGCACCCGTCGCTTGCATTGTTACAACAAGATTGGTACTGCAAGACGAGATTACAGTTCTCGTTGATGGCGTGCGATCCCACCGCCACGCCTACATCCTGTTATCGTGGACACCCTCTGCCTGTAGTGTGCCACCTCCAGCACTACAAGCCATGCCCTTGCGCTCGGTGCAGACTTCCACATCGGATCCTTCAATAATAGCCCTGACTTGGCGATGCGGTCACAGGACAAGGTTAATCCGTCGAGCGATCCGCACGACGAAGCTGTGGACGAGACAAAATAAGGTCGCGTCCTGCCTTTTACTTCGGCCAGATATCGGCTTCGCATCGAAGTCACTATCAAACACATGTGCTCATAAAGATCATAAGTAGGCACTGGGATTTCGCGATGTTACTGACCTGTTAAGCGATCTCCTGTCAAGACTTGTTCTCAGATCTTCAGCCGGTATTATTCCCATACCCCTGCCCATAGGCTCGACTTGCCCCTATTATGCCATCACGCTCACACTCTGCTCGGGCGCATTGCTGTATGTAGTAGCCACCGTTAACCGATTGTACATCATTATACATTTTGTCCGGATTTAGCGCAAATGTATCTTGGTAGCAATGCGATCTTCCCCCGCAGCCGTGTACTGAACCGTGGAAATGCGGTAGGCAACCATGGTGGAGATTAAATATATGTTCAACGAGCCCGCACACCAAAACCTCTTCAGGCGGACTCCTCCAGCCCTTGTCCCTCATTTTATTCAAGTCAGCACTGTGTCACCATGCTCTCCTTCGTTCTTTTGAGCATATCTTCGATTGCTTCTGGAGCTGTCATTGATCGGCGCGATCCAGTACCAGCAGGTTTTGTCGCACCGCCATACTATCCGGGTAAGCCATGCCATCGTCAAGTATGACTGATACTTCAGTGGGAGATTCTAATCAGACTTCAGCCCCTCATGGAGGATGGGTACCAGAATGGAGCGAAAGCTACCGCAAAGCTTCTCTGCTTGTCTCGAACATGACGCTTGCCGAGAAGACCAACGTAACTGCCGGAAGCGGAATCTTCATGGGTAGATGTGTTGGAAACACCGGTAGCGCATTGCGGGTCGGCATCCCTCAACTCTGTCTCCAGGACGGCCCACTAGGAGTGCGAAACTCGGACCATAACACGGCGTTCCCCGCAGGCATTACTGTAAGACCAGCTGGTCAGAGTTTCCCTATCATTTAGACTCATCAATCTCAGGCCGGTGCGACATGGGACAAAGACCTCATATTCCGCCGAGGAGTAGCCATAGGCGAAGAGTTCCGGGGTAAAGGCGTGAACATCCACCTTGGCCCAAGTGTAGGGCCTCTTGGAAGGAAGCCTCGAGGTGGCAGAAGTGAGTTCGCCAAAGTCTAAAGCACGTTCTGAGCTCACAGCATCATAGATTGGGAAGGTTTCGGCCACGACCCTGTCTTGCAGGCCTTTGGCGGTGCTCTTAGTATTGAAGGGATCCAAAGCACCGGAGTTATCGCGACTATCAAACATCTCATCGCAAATGAGCAGGAACAGTACCGCATGTACAACCTCGTCAAGCCAGGTATCTCATCGAATCTAGACGACAGAACGATGCACGAACTTTACCTATGGCCTTTCGCTGAAGGTGTTCGCTCAGGTGTCGGCTCAGTCATGATTGGGTATAACGCTGTAAGTTGTTCCAATAATATTCTTGGCAATACTAACACTGTCAGGTCAATGGCTCTGCATGCGCGCAGAACAGCTATCTGATGAACAACTTGCTCAAGGACGAGCTGGGCTTCCAAGGCTTCGTCATGTCCGATTGGCTTGCCCAAATCACTGGTGTCCCCTCTGCACTGGCTGGTCTTGACATGTCCATGCCGGGTGACATCAACCAGATTCCGCTGTTCGGAAGCAGTCTATGGATGTACGAATACAGCCGTGCCATTTTGAATGGCTCGGTGCCTGTCGATCGCCTGGACGACTCTGTTACTCGGATTCTCGCAACCTGGTTCCAAATGGGACAAGATGACGCAAACTACCCTCGGCCCAATTTCGACACAAACACCCAGAATGCGGAAGGGCCACTGTATCCTGGAGCGCTATTCTCCCCTCAAGGCGTTGTCAACGAGTTCGTTAACGTCCAGAGTAACCATGCTGAAGTCGCTCGCGAAGTCGCCCGAGACGCCATCACCCTGCTCAAAAATGCGAACAACATTCTGCCTCTCGCCAGCAACTCGAGCCTAAAGATCTTCGGTACAGATGCAGAGAAAAACCCAGACGGTATCAACTCGTGCGCGGACCAAGGATGCAACAAAGGCACACTCGGTATGGGTAAGAGTTACGTGTACGAACTGAATGTAAGACGAACACTAACTTCGTACCTACAATTCTGCAGGCTGGGGTAGTGGCTCTGCTCGTTACCCTTACATGGACTCCCCCATCGATGGTTTCAAGTCCCGTGGAGCCCGCTACCAGTTCTTCAACACCGACTCATTCCCGTCCAATTCGAATCCATCTCCAAACGACACGGCAGTAGTCTTCGTGACGGCCGACTCAGGTGAGAACTACATCACGGTGGAGAACAACCCAGGAGACCGGACTTCCGCCAACCTCAACTTGTGGCACACCGGCGACAAGCTCATCAAAGACATCGCTGCGAGGTACTCCAACGTTGTTGTCGTTGTTCATACTGTTGGCGCCGTACTCATGGAGGAATGGCACGATCTGCCTTCCGTCAAAGCGATCGTGTTCGCTCATCTTCCAGGCCAAGAAGCTGGAGCTTCACTTATGGAGGTTTTGTATGGTGATGTTTCGCCTTCCGGTCACCTTCCATACACTTTAGCGAAGACCGAAGACGATTTCGGCGAGTCAGTGAAGCTGCGCGGCTACCAAATCGGTCAGCCGCAAGACACCTTTACTGAAGGTCTCTACATCGACTACCGACACTTCCACAAGGAGGGAATCACACCACGCTACGCCTTTGGCCATGGTCTCAGCTACACTAGCTTCTCTTTCTCTGGCGCGACCATTACCCCCATCTCCACGCCCACAAGCACACCGCCGACCCGTCCTGCAAAGGGCGAAACGCCTGCTTACTCGACGGCGATCCCTCCAGCGTCGGAAGCTTACTGGCCAGAGAATTTCCCTAACCGTATCTGGCGCTACCTTTACTCTTTCCTCGAGAAGGTCGATGCCGACAATGCAGCGAAAGATGCAGCTTCCGGCAAGAAGTACCCATACCCGGCTGGCTACTCTAACGTTCAGAAACCTGGACCTGCATCAGGTGGCGCACAAGGCGGTAACCCGGCGCTTTTCGACGTCGCGTACGACATCTCCGTGACCGTCACGAACACAGGAAGCCGCGCTGGCAAGGCTGTTGCACAGCTCTACGTACAGTTCCCAACCTCTTCTTTCGACACACCCATCATCCAGCTCCGTGACTTCGAGAAGACGGCTACGCTGGCGGCTGGCGCAAGTCAGACGCTGTCATTGCGAGTAACGAGGAAGGATCTCAGCGTCTGGGACGTTGTCTCTCAGAATTGGATAATCCCGAATGTTGGTGGTGACTATGGTATCTGGATCGGTGACAGCTCCGACAATCTGCATCTGAGGTGTGGAACTGCGAGTGGAACCTGTGCAGGTGATCAGACTAGTCCTGTGTAGATGATGAAGGCCGCAGGAGGCGCACAAATTCCATAATGTCATATTACACTAGTGCGAAGGCAGATCAGTGCTGATCTTTCGTAGCAATCGTTCAGTGATTGAGAGGTTCTCGCACGCGCAGTGACTCACCTCCAGTATGAATCAGATGTTCGCTAACCTAGGCCGTAGTCACAACCAGTGGATCATCTGGGCGCATCACTCACTCGAGCAAACTCACTTCTTGTATGCGCGCACCAGGATGTATCAGGGACTTGTTTCCTCTCTTCTACACCCTATCAAGACTTCTCAGGTCGCCCACTCGCCACTCACTACTCAACCCTCACCCCATCACCTTCGCCTTCGCCGCTGCATGCTGCATCATTGGCGCCAATATGTCACTCTCAGCGCTCAGCACCGAGCTGGATACCAAGATCGTACTCTACCTTGCCAATGACACCCCGGCCCTGAGCGCTTTCTCCAAGATTTCCAAATACTATCGCGGTGTCGCCGAGCCATATCTGTACAAAGACATTGTGCTCATAGATCAGGATGATCACACGATCAAGCAGCTATTTTGCACGCTGCTCGCTCGAACACAACTTGCACACCAGATCCGGAGCATCACTGTGCAGAAGCCAAAGCGTAACATTATCGCCAAAGACGGGGAGCGAATCGACGCAGATTTATGGAAGTCTGTTGGTGCTATTCAGTCAACGATGAACGACATCGCTTCCCCGATTCGAGGCTACGAGGAAGGTGTCACTCGCCGCAATGCGTGGTTCAGTGGCATCTTCTCGCCGGAATCATACAACATCGACCATATCCTTGCCCTCATCCTGTGCCTTGCGCCGAATCTCGACAGTCTCAACCTATATCAGGGTTTTAGACCAAGTGCGTACGCACCGATTCATTCGGTCCTACGTCAACCTTGGAAAGGAGAGGAAACGCCATTCGGAAAGTTTACAGCACTGAAGCTAGCCGGTCACGCGATGGATTATCGCTCATGCCCACTTCTCCCGTCCATGATCTCGTGTGAGCTAAGAGAGACCAACATAATGAATCTTGGTGAGATTCCTCCGTTGCATGAGCCTCTTCCCATGCCCACGCAGCCTCTGCTACAGCGGATAGTACTCATCGGAGTTCAGAACTTCAGTCCCACGTTGCTCGAAAAGATGGTCAATGACTTCTCGCTACGTAATCTCAAGGAGCTTACGATCGAAAAATGCGGACGTGTCATGCCGCATTCGCAATGGGATCTCGATGGGCTCACGCGGGCGTTGAAGGACGGTACTCCAATACTGGAGCATCTGCGATGGACCAGTCAATACGTCGACGATGAGGTTCCACAGCAAAGCCATCCGCGATTCAGGTGCTTGAAAATCCTCGACAAGCTTCATACACTGTATGTAGATTTCGACCTACTGGTCTCGCTGCACGACGACGACCTGGGCACTCTCGCCGATCCGCACGCTGTTTTCCCACCTCACCTCGAAAACCTTACTCTAGACAGGTGCCATGTGAGGTACCTCAACAAAGTTATCGAGAAGCTACACGTCCACATTGAGGCTGCAGACGATCAGACCGAGGAGATAGAGATGGCTGTCACATGGCTAGCTTCCAAGTTCCCACTCAAGCGTCTAGCTCTCATCATAAGCTTAGAGCGCTGGGATTATAGTACCCGCAAGACCTTACCTGAGGAGCTAGAGCGTTCCGATGTTGTGTTCTTCCGGTATGCTGCAGATGTGTTGTTCAAGACGGGTCTGGTCTTTGAGGTGTTGCGCAAGCCGTATCATTTTGACGATGCTCCGAAATTGCTGATCAAGCATGGCTTCACGGCGCCACTGCCCCATTCTTTTGAGTCGCTATACCGGAAGCTGGGGTATGATCATGAACGTTCGACGGATTCGGATTATTCAGACGAGTCGGATGAGTGATAGGGTCGCTGGCCGTTATCAATTGGTGTTAAGGAGGATTACCTTTAGACTGTCACATTCGATTGGACAGTTGTCATGATGTCTGAAATAAAATACAATGTGTCGAACATGTTGCGGTGCAGTACTAACAGGCCCACGTGACATCGTGTCATCGCTCCTTCCCCACGGCGCGTTGGCGCCTGAAGATCTACGTCACAGCTTTTCCTCTCACCTCACCTTACTTCATCTACACGCCATCGAATAGCAAACTTGGCTCTCGCACCTCGCGATCCGCGGTTCCCTCAATACGTTGCTTCACTTTCGGCGAAGTGTATCGACAAGATGGAGTTACGCCGACAGCACCTCAAAAGCACGAGGCTGGCACCAATTGAAACCCTGCCTGCAGAGCTGAACAACGAGATCGTCAGCTACTTACTCCCTCACGATATCACCAGTCTGGCACGCGTCTCCAAAAGGTATAGCGAAGTCGCCCAGTCCGCCCTGTGGAGAGATATCGAGCTTCACCGCCAAGATGCACACAACGATTACTTTGCCATCGAAGTTTTTCGCACCCGACCTCGCGCCTGGCTTGACGGTAAGCTTCGTGACCCATGGTCGTACCGAGGAAGGGATGTTGTAGACACCGCTTTCGATCGACGTAACGCGAAGTTCGGCACAGCCATTCGCAACTTGTATCGCACCGCGGGTCAGTCGCAGAAGTGGAGAAAGATTCGCAATACGTTCGCCATCTCTGCATCACAATCACTTTCAAAAGCCCGCCTTGCATCTGGAACGCGATCCTTTCACTTCCGAATCTGTCTACACTGGAGGTGATCGGTGAGTTCAGCCGGGACGGGAAGTCTCCTCCAGTATTGGAAACTCTGAGCGAGATCAACACGAAAAAGCTGTCCACCCTCCGTCTTCGTGGGTACATCCCGCCAATTTTCGTCAAAACTCTGTGCGAGGCCTCTGTCAGTACCATCAGCAGCCTTCACCTCGGGTTGCTGGATGTACCGCTAGAAAATCCGGACAAGAGCACATTATGGCTGTCTGATTACGACACACATTTCGCGCCTTGAGGACTATTGTGGTGCTCAATTGAGAATGTACCGATGTTCAGTACCCTCAATCATCTGAACTTGTGCAAGCCTGGTCGTACATTCTGGGGTCCAGACGACTTCCTCGGTTTCATTCCTGATGTTGAAGAGCAAATACTCCAGGAATTCGAACCTTGATCGCGATTCTTCGGGCAGTCCGTCAAACCATTGCTGTGCTCGTGTTGGAGCAGCGTCCCGTGTATGACGTTGAGTGGATCATGGGAGAAGACTGGTCACCCCATGGACGGACTCGATTCAATCCTGACGGTTTCTTGGACCCAAAAGAAGACCTGTTCATGCATTATCTCTTGCAAGTCGCTTTCAAGGATGAGATCGTCTGGCCGAAGTTGCGTACCGTACTCTTCCGAGGCATCAACTTCACTCAGATCGAAAGGACAATCGGCGAACCGCTGAAGACTTTCACGTCACGCACGCTACCTGGTGTCACCATTTATGAGATCGAAGGCGACAAGATGTGGCATGACTCGGGCTATGGTACGGCAATCGGTTGCCACAATGTTGACGGTCTACTACCGCATCTGGACCCTCATCAAAGCCCCTATGGATACGACTACGAACACAAGCGTGACGGTAGTGTATACTGCCTTTAAGATGCAGAGAGATCAAACGAGATGGGACTGAAGAAGATAATAGTGAGAAGAGATGCACTAGCGCAGAAGAGGATGCTGATGCTGATGGTCTGCAATGACTGACTGAATGGTGCGGTGGGACAACGGGCGGGCCTAGTGGGCTCAACATTCGATTAAGGAACGGCGTTATACTCACCGAAATTCAGATGGTGTGTGTATAATTACTTGTTCTGAGAAGCTTGTTACGACATGTATAGAAAACAACCACGATGAGCTTTATCGTTAGAAGTGCTCTTCTCTTGACAGGTGCTCAGAAAACCAAATTCGTTGACCTGCGTTCGGTATAATTTCCCCTGGTGATGGTTTGCGTGAACTACGGCCAATCTCTTCGCACTCTCGCTCCAAGCCACGAGGAGACCGAGAGTGCGCGACTTGAGACGATCCCTCCTGAGGGGCGGCTGCGGTTCAGGGCTTGACGAATGCAGCTGATGTTGGGCCGTATAATTCGCAAAGCTGTTTTACATGAGTATACATTCAACTTACAATCCAACGACATGCTCATCCCCATCCCCACCAGTACTTGATGGTATCCCCAAACGTCGCCTGCCCCGCCTCCCTCCTCTTCGTCCTAGCTATCCTCTCCTCCTCAAACGTCTCCTCCACCTTCTTCGATATGCCCGTCTGCGCCCTCAACTCGCCCGTCACCGCCATGCGCTCGTACTCGGCCTCTTCAGGCGGCAAACTCGCGAGCTTTTCCTCGTATCTCCTCCGAACATCCGGCTTCATCTGGCTCCACGGATCTTCCACCTCCTCAGTGCCATTCCCTGCCTGACTCCTCGCCCTCTGCGCCTCCTTCCACAAACTCTCCATAACAGGCTTCTCTCTCCCCTCCTTCTCCGCGAGCTCCACCTCCTTCTCATGCGCCAACATGCGCTGATACAGCTTATCTGCATGCATCTGTATCCTCTCCGCCTCCTCGGGCCGCCTCTCATCCATGGTCAAGTACCCCAGCGCCTTCAGAAATTTCTTCTGCATCTCGTGGCAGCGATTGAAGCGGCGGCTCTCGGCGTTGCACAGGGTGCCGCGGCTCATCCACGTCTTGGGGTGCTGGAAACACTCGAATTGCTCGAGATATTCCAGCGCGCAGTTCTCCATAGCCACGCGCCCGATGTTAGCCCGTCGGTCGTTGTAGGCCTCGACGAGGTCGCGTAGCTTGTCTTGCTCGTTTTTGCCCCGGTCGTCGAGGATGTGTTGGGGCGTGTACGACTTCCAGAGGTGGGCGTAGCGGCCGTCTTGGAATTGGGATTGAGGGGGTACCGCGGGTGGGGCATCTGTTTGTGTGGGAGGTGTGGCGGTTGTGATTGGGAATTCGGTGGGCTTTTGTGGCGCGGGTGCGGAAGGGAGGATGGGTTTTGGGCCCGTGGGTGCTTCTTTCTTGAGGAAGTCTTGGAGGGAGGTGTCGAGGTCCGAGGTGGAGCCGTTGCTATCACCGCTTCCCCAGAGCCAGCCCATGTTGAATTGGACGTGTGCGAGTGAGTTTTGGGAGTTTGAGGTTTTTGGTGTTGGTGAAAGTGAACATTTGAGTTGCGGGGAAGTTCCGCTGGAGCCAAGCTCTTAGTTCAGGCGCGTCACAACAACAGAGGCTCAACTTGAAGACGCGACCACATCGATACACGCAATTGTTACGCCCACCATCGCTATGGCGCCCATAGGTACGTCTTGGATATGCAGCACCAAATCATTATTCTCATACTAATCATCGCATAGATCGGCGCGAGCATCGGCAACAGCGCGTGCGCGGCGCAGGGTAAGCTTATTGACAATGATGACCTGTACTATACTAACTTCCCAGCCCCTCCTCTGTGCAGGCGTCTTTTGGCTTCAACTTTGGCGCACTCGGCGCGCGACCAGCCAAACAGTCGTCCCTCCCACCCCAGCGATCGTCGCGTCGAACCCCCGTACGAACCACACCACGCGGCGCAAATGGCTCAGCGCAGAGGCACCGGAGCGCGTCCATCCAGCGAAGCAGCAGCTCGAAGCCCAAGAGTACGCCCAAGAACGCGACTGTCACCCCACAGCTAGGGAAGAGGAAGCGAGGCTCGCCCAATGCGTTCCCAAATATCGACGATGATGACGAAGATGAGCTCAGCCCGAATCGCGACGAGAACGTGCCGTCAGTCGAGAAGAGCCGGCGTGTAGTTGGGACAGTCTCGCCCATACGCGAAGAGGCCGATGAGGAGCCGGATGAGCTGTCGATTATAGGAGAGGGAGGCAGCACAGTCAGGAAGACAACAGTGGACGCGTCTGCAATGCTGACTGGCACGCCTGTCTCTGTACTGGCGCAGAATGGGCAGCTTTTGGCAAGCAAGTCCAAGAGGACACCAGTTATCAACGGAAGTGGCAGTGTCAAGGCCAGCGCCCGCAAATCAGTCTCACGTAGATCAAAGTTGGCCGAGCTTCCACCCGCGACGCCTGGAATGGCACCCAACGGCCGACTGAGAACATCAGCAGCATCACGTGTTACTCCGAAAGCAACGCAAGACGAAAGTGAGGACGAGTTGTCACCCCAGCAAGTCAACGAATCGACATCTCGCGTTGTTTCTTCCCGCAGAGACTCGGAGGCTGAAGTACCACAAGAAGATGCTGTAGATGAGGACGTGGATGAGCTGTCATCACCGGTACAACAAATGCCAGTCCAGCAGCCACCGGCAGCACGGAAGGCTACAGAGGCGCGAAAGGAGGCCCAGCAGCCGGCAGCGGCAGCGAAGAAGCGTAGTAGGCCACGGCGCGCACTCGTGGACGAGGGTCACGAGGCTTCTAGTGCACCTGCTCCAGTGGAGAGCAGGAAGCGTGGCAGGCCGGCAAAGGTCTTACAAGCAGAGAAAGCCAAGGTCGCATCGACACCAGCTGCTGCCAAGTCCCGGAGGAAGGAACAGCCCACCGAAGAAGTGGAAGAGGACGAAAAGCTCGACGAGCTGTCCCCTGACAAGCCTGAGAGGGAGCGAACTAGGAAGCGCGGACGAGATGCGGTCGAGGAAGAAGGAGAGTCGGATACGTACGAAGAGCCAGAACCCGAACCCCAACCTACCACACGTCCTGCTCAAAAGCGTCCGTCGCCTCAGCGAAAACAACAGATCAATCCCACAAGCGAGAAGGCCCCATCAAAGCGACATAAGCTCCTCGGGCCGAAGCGTGCCATATCGGTGATGCGCATCAAAGGTTCGACAGTGCGAGGCATCACTGTGGCCGACACAACGCGCACCATCCTCGAGGATACCATCGATCACCGCCTCAGCCGCATGGTAGAGAGGCTGCAGACCTCACAAGACTCTGCGCAGCGCAAAGAGCTGCGGAGCGAGATCAATATGTCGCTTTCCTTCAAGGAGAGCTTGAACGAAAAGCTGCTGGACCTGCAAGATGCAAACGATGTGCTGAGCAGCAACTTCAAGAAGATGAAGATCTTTAAGCGCGATAACGCCGAGCTACGTAAGGATATTCTCGCTCTTCAGAACAGCCGTCAAGAGACCGCGCTCGAACATGACGATGTTCAAGCAGAGCTCGATGACGAGAAGTCGAAGGTTGATGCGAGGAACAAGCTGAGCGAAGACATGTTTGCCATTGAAGCAGCCATTCAGGAAGGTCGCACCAAAGCACGCCAGCAAGGCAGGGAAAACGAGGGCCCTCAAATACCACTCGACATGTTACTCGGCATGGTCGGAAGAGACGTAGGCTCGTTCGGCGGCAGCCTGCTCTCAAACATCAAGAACTTCAACGGCGCATTGGAACGGGCAGCTGGATGGCTGGAGGGACGTGCTTGAGGTGCGGTGCGACAATTTCTTGGCGTTTGAATATTGGTAGGACGACTTAGGATACCCGGCACATGCCACCCAGGGAAGGGAACGCAATGCATTTTTTTCCTCATCTAACAGCGCTAGATCTACAAATGTCTTAAGACAATATTGGTCGTACCTCACAACGCAGAGCATCGCTTGAGTCTTCCCATGCGGTTAGCCGCACCGTTGTCGCCGTTGTCGCGATCGACGGGCTCCGGCCTTAGCGCACCTCGTCATCATGCGCTGAGCGCGCATGCTAGATAACGCAAGTCATGTTGCAACCGCAAGGTTTGCACTGTACCTCCATCGGCAGCGTAGGCGAGTGAGCATCGCTACAACTCTTGATCCCTCACTATCATTTTGTCAGAAATCCGAATCGCATTGCATCCGGCTATTTCCCCGCCGTGTCATTGCAGTCGAGCCGATTCTCCCCGCACGCAAGCAATCTATGTTGACCTTATTGACGACCGGTCTGGCCTTCTCCGCTACCAAACACCGCATTGTGTGAAGTTGAACACCAGGACTTCATGGGCATCTTTTCCACGTGTTGATTGTTTATGTTTTGAAAAAGAGTTGGACATTGAGATATAGTCCACTCCCATCTGGCTTGGTGTTGGTGGTCACCGTCAAGGGACACCACAATACTTCACAACGTTGATCCTTTGATCTGTACCCTCACCTTGATGTTTGAGTGCGTACTTTTACCCCTCACGGTACTACTGGACCGCTTCACCATCAAGATGTCTCGACCAAGCAGTTCCGGCTCTGGTAAGAGCCCTGTGATACCAATACCATCGACTATGGCTACACCAATTAAGCCTATGTCGCCAGTTCGAAATAATTCTCCTGCTAGCTCTATCGTCATATTTGGGAGTCAGGCTCAGCAGCGACGAGAGTTTCTCCAGCATCTGACGAATTGGTCCCAGGATCACGATGCGAGTGTGCACTTCCATGGGGAGATCAGTTTATTGCCACAACGGGCGCGAGGAGGGTCAAGAGAGCTGGAGCTTGGGCAACCAGTTGCCTGCATTCTGACGGACACGTCTTATCCAGACGCACGTCAGACCATCACAATCAAACTCTACCCACCCCAGCAACACCCCAAGCCCTCACAAGAAGACTGGGCCTTTCGACGCGACTCCTTCCACCCCACTCCTTCCCAGCCGCCCACCACCAAGCCCGACCGCTACAAACTCGTCATCCGCTCCGGCTCCGGCTGGATGTCTTCGCGAACCTACTTCTCCAAACTCTACTTCGCCCACCTGCCCACCACCCTCCAACCCCACCACGCCCTGAGCTTCTACCTCGCAAAGCGCTCCCCCCAGCCCCCACCCGCAGCAAAAGACACAACCACCATCCGCCCACTCTTCCACCCCTTTCCGCTCCTCCCCGCCGAGCTACAAGACCTCATCCTCATCACAGCCGCCGGGCTAACCCGGCACTACAATCTCCGCTCAAACGACTACGGACCCCCCGTCCTTACCCGCCAATCCGAACTCCAAACGCCAATTTCCCTCTCCACCCTCCTCCGCATTTCCAAACACCTCAACGCCGCGCTAACGCCCTACATCCTCCACTCCACATCCTTCCACTTCGGCCTCACAGGCTTCACGAATTTCCTGTGGCAAGCTGGGCCCGTCAACCGCGCGTGCGTCCGACGCATCACATTTCACTTTGGCAAACTCGCGCTGCTGCATTGCATACGCTGGTTCGCGCCGGACCCCGTGTTTGAACTTTTCGAACCGCCTGTCGCCACGAATCCCCGCAGTCTACAGTTTTTCTGGCGCGCGCAGATTCAGGATTTATTACAGGATTTGAGGTTGCGGGAGTTGGCGATTGATGTGACGGGTGTGCCGGTGGGGGATTTGGGGATGGTGGTTGCGTGTTTGAGGGGTGCATTTGGGGGGGTGGAGAGGGTGGTGTTTGTGGATGGGGGGAATAGGGTGGTGGATGGGGGGTTGGTGGGGCAGGGAGAGGGGGTGAGGAGCTGGAGGGAGATGTGTGGGGGGTATTTTGAGAGGTATATGAATAGGGCGTATTTTTTTCGGGTGGAGTTGCTGAAGGAGGGTGGGGAGGGGGTAGGGAGGATTATGGATGGGGATAGGGGGTTTTTTGATGTGGGGTTTGGGGATTTGGGGGTTAAGGGAGGTGAGGATGGGGAGGATGGGTGATGAGCGTGTTTGGGACTGAGCGCGGTGATGCTGTTGTTATGATTCATGAAATACTTCGCAACGAATGTACAAAGCATTTCTGGTTTCGCGTCACTTGGTCTGAGATGATGTGAGATGTAGTAACTACTTCCAAACCCAACAACAGGAGGTGAATCGAGGTGTTGATAGTCAAAACCAATGCGTAATTCTGTATTTTTCTGTTAAGTGAAAGACGCTGCCCTGTAATGTTGATCTGGCGCGATCTTGCAGGGATCATCGATAACGAGGCAGGAGCAACAAACAACCTTAACATAACTTTCTTTCAACAACGACCGACCAACATTGTCTGTCACGCTCTTTTTCTCCGCCAAATAGTTCTGTCTATCCGCTTCGATTATCCCGCACTCGGGTGCTGGTGCTCGTGCGTGAAAATATTCTGAACGCGAGTACATCACGCGTTTGTTTACTACACCGTCGACGTGTGCCGGATTCGCCTCGCCGACGCACAGGCGGCTTTCACTTCTGGAGAGTACTTTGCATGGGCTTGAAAGAGTGAGGAAAGGAAGAGCTGGGATGGGTGGGGTAGTGCAGCTGTCGAAGCAAACTATTGCGCTGCGTGTCTGGGCGCATTCACACCTGAGCAGTCTGAGACATTGCTAGCTTATAAGCGGGCGACTTTTCCAACATGGAAGATATTTCGCGCCTCCCCGCACAGGAAATGCATGATCTCAACTCCAGCGCACCTCAAATGGACACCCAACCGGAGACCAATGCCGAAGCGCCTCAAGAACGTCCAGATCGCAACCCCAGCTCACCTCGAATGGCCCAACCGGGGACCGTTCCCAAACCGCCTCAAGAACATCCAGACACTCACACGTCATTCAAAAATTTGCATTCAAGTCAAATCAGATGCAAATCGTGCGCAAGAGTCCTTGCCACAGCATCACAAGAAGGGCTTGATCCAGCACCTGTCACCGAGGGATGCGCTATCTGCCAGCATTTTCAAACCCTCTACGATGTAATGCAAGCTGCAGACGAGCACTACGCAACATATCGCGACAGACGAGACACGTATGCGCCAAAGTTGGTCGCGTTCGGCAAGCTCAGGAAGGCTAAGCTGGAGTTCAATAACTGGTTGCTCGATGTTGAAGCGGCTGCTCGGGACACGATAGAGCCCGAGCTAGACAGCACCACAGTCCACGCGAGTCGCAATGCCAGAGGCACCAAGCGCGAGCGATCGTTGTCACTTACGTCTGAAGGCCAGTCATCGAGCTCACCTTCAAATATCCCGGAGGCCGCACGCAAGTACAAACGCCTAAAGTTCTCAAACTCGGTCGAGTTCCGCGATGAATACCGGCCTTCACCTAACTTTTCAAGGAGCGACGACGCCTACAGCCGCGGGAGGTATGCAGCACCCGAGGGTGAGGAGCATCTGGATACGAGCGGCCTCGCCCTCACACATCTGAAGTTCTCGGGCATGAAGAGAGTCGGTGCCAAGTGGGTCGATGTCTGGGAGGAAGTCAATGACCCGGAGCGGAGCAAGAAGAAGGGGAAGAAGAAGCGCGAAGACGAGGAGGTCGCAGAAACTGAGGACGCTGCATCGTGGGAGACGATAGAAACACAGTCGTCGGATCCGCGGTCACTGCGACTTGCGCGGAGGCAGAATGGCACTGCTTCGCGGAAGCACATCGCAGTTCGATCCAAGAATGGCGGAGCCCATATCAACAGCATCAAGTCTGCGAGTCAAATGGGAGACAAAGGCCGGCAGCCAATTGGGACCCCGAGTGGTTTCGTAGACGGCCCGCGAGATGCAGACACGCAATCGACTACAGACTCCGAGCAACGGACACGAGAAGTACCTGAAGACATTGCTCAGGACTTGTCTGTCAAGGAAGTGGGCGAAGAGTCGCTTTCTGAAGGCACTGCAAATGTAGCGACGTCAGCTGCGATCGAGGACACAAGTTCACCTGAGTCTACACCAGCTGCAAGCATCTCACATAGTCACGGCGAAACGACGGAACAGCAACCCTCCACAGCAACGCAGGCGTCATGCACAAAGCCAGATGAAGCTTCGGCGAACGAACTCGACACCACAGACACTACTGCACCGGCAGAAACCAGAAGTCCAAACGGCAAGGCGCAAGAGCATGACAGCACATCCGACATGCAGCACATCGTGAATGCACGTCATCAGGATTTAGATGCATCTCTCAACGGGCAGGACGCGATAGCCGACGAGGTGCCCGTGGGGGCACCACCAGGAGAGGTAAAGAGCGACGTCGTCGAAGCAACCCATGCAGACACCTCAATGTCCACACATGACATATCGACCATCGATCGCCAGACCCTGAACAATTCAACACACCCTTCATCCGAACAAAAAGCCCCTTGAGCAGACATCTACCAATTGCGCGCGCCACTCCAGGCCAGACCACGAAGTCCACCCGCACACCGCCACCTTACACCACCACCTCCAAGCAAGCGCATTCCTTCCGCCCTCACCCCGTTTACGATCAGCCTGATCGCGCGATCCATGCACAGCATCGCACTACCGTACCCCCAGCTCCCGCGGCAAGCGCCAGACACCAGCATGCTTGATCCCAGGCTAGATGAAAGGCCGGGTAGTTTTACCTCGAGTCATGGCACTGCAAGGACTAAGCATGGCTCGCGCAACATTTTATTCCGGTAACGGTGCCCGCCTGATCTTTGGGGTGATGAAGAATGGAAGACACACACGGTATTTGCCGGAGGATCTTTTGGTGGCTGCGCTATCGGAGGGAGTGGCCGGTCCTTTTGTGGGTGAGATTGTAATGGATCATGTAACATGTAACAGTAGATAGCAAATAATCACCACCGAGTTATCAAGCCATGTGGCCTACACGTGCAATCCTACTCTACAGTGCGCTGCTATTCCGACCCACTAGCTTACATCAGTCCATGATTCAGTACCACTGCGCCACTCTAATTGCCGTGTTATCCGTAGGCCCGTTAGCCAGGAACAACAGCAAGGCTTGGTATGCTTCGATACCTATCGGAGCTGTTCGCTAGTTTAGTTTGCTAGTGCAGATCTTCGTTTCGGAGGAGCATGGCATGCTGACTTTCTTTCACTGCGTGCTGTTGTTTGGGGTGGGACTTTCTGTTACCGGATGGAGTAGCATTGATTGTAGTGGATGGATGATTCCGTGGTGAGGAGGGGGGAGGGTGGTGCTTTGGAGTGGAGGCTGTTGGGTTGTGAGGGGATGGGTAGTGCTGGTGCTGGTGTTGTTGTTGCTGACTTTGTCTGGAGCTATTGTTGTTGCTGACTTTGCTCAGACGGTGTTGTTGTTGTTGCTGCTGACTTCACGTGGATGGTGTTGTTTGTGGGCTTTCTTGATTGCATGCTTATTGGGCTTGTAGTTATGGAGTGCGTCTTCGTTGTGGCTAGTTTGACTTTTGCATCTTTCTTGCCAGGAAATACAATCTTTTCAACCATTCATCAAGAACATTAAGTTGGTGTCGCAGTTGCATTCGAGGAGATTGGTTTGCGATTGCATATGATCCGGGGGGGACTTCACTACCTTCGTTGTTATGCTCACTATCTCTCAGGAAGATGCTGGTGTTAGGGAAGCATTTATTAAGTAGTTGTTTATCTTGCAGTCGAGTAGTCCGACACATCGACAGATGCTAGCAACCCATCGTAGCTCATGGAGGCAGTGGTGTCGTCATGATGTTCGTTCCAGCAGATAGCCTCTTCACACTCGGCTACTATGGAAGGGATAGAGACCCTTTTTTTGGTAGTAAACGTGAGTCGAGTGTTTCCCGTCCCGCGAATTGACTGGAGCGACTCTTCGTTCAAGTGAGGAAACTCATCTAAACTGGATCTCGAATACAATGTGCTATCTCTGAAAGCTTCTCTTTGAGCTGCCGAGGCCCATGTGAGGTGCTGCGGATGCTAACTGTGTGATCAATCTCGAACAGCCTGCCATTATCGTGACTACCGTCATCGCAGCAGTCGCTCAACGTACGGGCCATGCAGACGAACCTTCTCTGTGCCCCTCCCCAGTGTTAAGATTTTGATCGACTTTGTGCATCGAACAGCTGAACCCGAGGGATACATCGCAGCGTTGACATGTGCTTCACGAAAGTATGTATCGGGCACAGACCAGCGGTTCCACCGTAACGATCGTTCCGAAACGCTGGCTCAAGAACGGCAGGATTCCGCCCCCAAGCTACTTGCAGATCTTTCGTGATTTTGTTCTAAAGCGACACCAACCCGCCATGTCAAGCGTGCGGTCACAATCGGCAGCTTCTTCACCGCATGTCGTGGCGAGTGCAATCGAGGCGCATTTGCAATATTATCGTGAAGCCTCAACAACCAGCCATATGAAGCGTGCGATCACGGTCGGCGGCCAGTTTTCACCGTATGTTGTGGCGAGTGCGATTGAGGCGCAGGCTATTGTTTGTTGAGTGGCTTTCAATATCTTCTTAGTTTGTTCCTGGGTCGTCCATCCTGCATGTTGGCCATCGGAGAGGATGAGCAAATCGCACATGTGCTGGAGTTACAGATCTGCAGTCTTGCATGCAATCTTCGTTCGAGAAGGTCAAGCATGCTTTCTGGCCCAGCAACGAGGCGAGGTCTGAACGTGCAGTACGTTAGCTGTCTCGACTTCACCGGATGGTCTGATGAGGCGCAGATCCGCCGCAGGCGACAGTTCTAGTATCCTTCTAGAATGTCTATCCACCAAGGGTCACCCATACAGTGATCAACAACTGTGCATACGTGTACGTATGTTCACATGAAGCACATGAAGTGATCTTGTGGTGTGCAAAGGTAGTCCTGCTGTGGAAGAAATGGCAGCGCCAATAATCAGTGATACTGATGAATAGAATCAAGCAGCCAGTGCGCACTACTGCTGCATCTCGACGCAGTCAATAGCCCGACATACGCAAGTCCGTTGACGGTACAGACCGCACTTGTTTATCTCCCTGCGATAGTTAGCTTACAAGAGTAGCATGTTTCGGGTCTTCATTCCAGCCGATACCCTTCTCTCTCTAACAGCGAAATCGAAGAATCGAAGTCTTCGAGAAGAAGTCTGAAAATGCCTCGTTCAAAGCTAGAAGCGGAACAATCGTTCCCCGAATGCCTTTACAGCGTAGCTCTAACCTTATATTTACACTTTACCAACTTGTAATAATGCGCCATATCTTTCATCATGTTTCAGCGATCTTAGCAAACTCAGGGATTTCTTGAACGTTGCACTATCGATCACCTGCATTCGCGCTCGCTATCTACCACAGTAGCAGACTGCTAAATCACCCGCCTCGCCGATAACAGGCGGTGTCTCTTGCACGCTGTGCAGCTCGGGTATGCACACCTCCGCTACACCGCCAGATAGACGTTGTCTCGTTACACAAGGTCTGTGAGGGGCGCATCTGATGGTAATCGGACCGTGACCAGCCTCATAACTTGGCAGACGTGTGCTGTGGTGGGACTCGTAACGAGACACGGCCACACGATTGACAGCCTAAAGTCATATCGTGATAGTTATTGGTCGTGTCTCTAACGAAATGTGAGCACATTACAAGGTGATGGAATGAATGAAGGGTCGGAGATCTGAGTTGTTAAGGTCTGTGTCGCGGTTGTTAAAGTTGAGGGCCCGCGGGTTAGCCGCAAAATTCGAAGCTTAAACAACAAAAACTTCGAGAATCATCTGTGGTCATTGATGTGATCCAATCCACACCTGGGTATCTACTATGTGCATGTCTCCATAGACCACGATACCGTGATACATTGCACAGGTTAAGAGCAGTTATTGCTACACTGACTTACCCAATAGCCACATTTTTCATTCTTCAAGCCACTGTGTTCCCCTCTAACGGATGCTGACAGCCGAAGTCAGACACTAGAACTGCGGCCGCGCTTTAAACTTTCACGCGCCATAACTACCGCGCACGGACTCGGTGGTGTGTAATGTGAACGTCAAGCCAAACTATAGCGAAGCATGACAGGCTCACGCACATCTTAATTTCTATGATGAAGTGTCTTTTGAACTAGGGATTGATTCGATTGACTTGGTGATTCTCGTGGCGAGTGGCTTGTATGACTGGACTTGTCTTTGTGAGACGTCAACGTGGCTTGAGGCAAGCATCGGATGACGCTGTACGATGTGTGAACTAGAGGTAAAAGAAATGGAGAGGAATGCAATATACCAAATTATGCTGTAGATGCGCTCATGGCATAAATTTGGTTGTTTGTCTAATGTCTAGTGTTTGATATCTTGCAGTCTGAAAGACCTGGCGTCCTAGCCAAGTCAACCTAGACTATGAAATCGTTGAATTCCAGGCTCTGGACTTGTGAGTCGTTGCTCCACACTCTTCGAGACTCCTGTGTAGATGGCCTCTACCCAAGCCACCTCCCCTTTCCAATCCATGATCAAATCCTCGCGTCTCCACTTCGTGATTGTCACCCTTCTCGCCAATTTGACGACCCGACTCTGGTCCAGGCTGTCAGCCCCAGTGATCCACGTCTGAATACGGTCACGGTGTGTCGGCTTGTAGGGCTCTTGGGAAGACCTCACTTGCATCACGGACCGGTCTAGGGCTTGCAAGTCGTCTGACTCAAGCCATCGGTGTCCCGACTCTTGATGTCTGGTTGCCGCATTCGAATTGTGGCTCGTACAGCTTGCTCAAGTTACCATGGCTTCCTGGTCTTGCCATTGCCACTGCTCGAGCAATTGCCTAACACGGTAGTCGGTCGACCAGCCAACATCTGCCTCGACGTCGCGCAGCAGGTTGAGCACGACTTGGCGTTCGCTAGCATCGCTGAGGCACTGGCCGGCTGTGAACAAAGGCTGAATGGAGTGGATGCGGACAGCATCGTCGGTACGGGCGAGCGAGATGCCTACGATGTCGCGGCTGTGCTTTTGGCACGCAACCAAGACGGACTGGTATGAGTTGAGGCGTGCGCAGACGGTGCTGCCGCCTTGGGTGGACTCGTGTGGCTTATTCATGTGCAGCAAGATCTGGCCCATGTGGTATATTTGCATGATGGATGCGCACATGGGGATACTATACCAGATTTCGGTGAACATGAAGTGATTGCCGGCCTTGAGGTGGCTTGGTTGCTGAGAGGGCTCGACTCGTGCTGACGGCTGAAAGGTGATGGGAAGACCATTGTGCCAGACCTCGAATTGCTTGTTGAGACTGTGCCAGTAATCCAGTAGGGTGCGTTGAGTGACGCCAACGTAGGATACGCCCGAGGAACCAGTGCTGATCTCGTCGCCGGCGGCCATGAAATTCACCAGCTTTGACATGAGCCAGAAGAGGGCGTTGCAGCTGAGATCTTCACGCATCATGCTCTCGCCCTCTTCGCGGTAGCCACCCCTGGGAGAGTTGTTGGGCAGGACAAAGCCTTGCTCATCGATGAGAAGACCTGCGTCCCTCCAAAGTGAAAAATCTTCTGTGTCAAGCCTAGTGTGGGTCTTGCTGATGACTAGGAACTGTCAGTGGTATTCTTCGCATAGTAGAAATCTTAGACATACGAGCTGCATGCATATCTTGCCTCGCAATGTTCCAGAAAGTGGCCCTGCGAGCTTTGGATATGAAGTTCATGTTTGCTGTAGTTGAAGGTGAGCCGGGTGTAGGCATCTGTAGCGGCGTCATACGATCCTGAGCAAGGACAAGAAGACTCTTAGCACCGTTCAGATGCTTCGCCCACTCGGATACTGAAGTATCCATGAATTCGTAAACGCACAGGATAGCCGAGGCAGCCAGCAGCTCGTCTGTGCTCGAGCTAAAGCTGGCGTTGCTAGAAGTTCGCCGCCGCTTGGGAGCCTGAACATCGTACCCGTAAGCAAAGCTGTTGTCTTGCTGCCTCATCTCACACCCGGAGTCGTTTGGTGAGCCGGCCGCATTGTTCTTTAGGGCATGAAGAAGAAGTGACACGGCGTTGTCGTAGTATACTGCAGCCTTGTGCTTCCAATCAACGAGCGATACTTCAGGGTACTGTTCCATGCGAGCCTGACGCGCCACACTTCCCATGACAGGCCTTCGGCCTTGGACGAGTGCGAGAGCTTTTGCGGCACAAGCTGCTGCTGCATACTTGAGTAACGCGTTCTCACGTGCCTTGATAGGTACGTATGATGCGAAGTACGTGCCAAAGTCAAATAAGTCCATCCAGCATCCTGGACCTTCCGAGAATGATCGAAGTAAAAAGGCGATCTCGTGCTCTTTATCAATCGCTGCTTCGCCACCATCGGAGCGTGGGGGTGATCGTCGTGAGCTCGCAATCGAACTTGAGCGTGGCATGTAATCAACTGGTGCATCATAAGGAGAGCTGAGGCGTGGATCAATAGGTGATGGAGTTGCCGAGGAAGTGAAATCCATGATGGGATGTATGCGGCGATTACAGAGGGATGCAGGCGGTGATATGGGCGTGCCAACAGCTGAAGTTGGAGCCGATTGCATCAAAGGTGGCAAAGCTTCGAGCTCTGGTGTGTAGCACATTGGTACGCTTGTTGGAGCGTAATCTGGCCCCATGCTGGATGGCGTGCTGGGATGTGAATGAAAACTGCTGGAAGCTCGCCATGTTGAGATAGGTCGAGACTCAAAGGGTGCCGGAGAGTCCATAGAGCCAGCGGACATAGTCTCAAAGTCCGGTGTGCATGGGTCCAGATAAGGATTTGTCGTGTTGATGAAGGTTACTACATGGTATGAGCGTACGACGACGACCAAGTGTGAGGAGGTACAAACCGTTCCTTGGGATGTCCATCCAGATAGCATCGTCGTCGAAAGTGTTCTTGTACGCATAGAACCCCTTCAGCGAATGCTCGTCTCCCGAGTCATCGCCATTCATCGAGGCATTGTGTTGATGACGGAACACAATCCCGGAGCTGGGGATACATTCTCTTGATGCTTTGGTACATTGTGAGCAGATGGGCTTCTTCTCGTCACATTTCAGCTTTCGCTGACGGCAAGTGAGGCTGCAAAGAGAGTTAGTAACCTCGAAGGTGTGATGGAGAGGTACACCTGCCATCCAGTTCGTGAACGCATCTTGAAGTGGTTCGATGTATGTGGGTCCAGTCAAGTGAGGTTCGGAAGTAGAGGACTCAAGGCGGAGCGTTGTGGGTATGAACGGACGTCTACCCGAGTCGAGGAGCGCTGTTCTATATCTATCAGCATGACGGTGGGTGATGAAAGCTCTCAACACTGCTGGTTGGATGCGGGGTCTAGCATGGTTCGCGCCAGTGCGGATCCTTCGTCACAACCCAAGCAGGGCCCTTTAGAATTGGCGAAAGGCTTTTTCCCTGCTTGGGCCTGACTCGCGACCTTCGCGTTTCTCGATCTGGAGCTGGGGTTTAATTTCTGACTAGACCTTGGTGTGTATGGGCAGTAAGGGTGGGTCCGGGCCGGATTGGCGTCAAACGCCGCAATCACTATTTCATGCCGACTCATGACCGAGCTGCAGATGCACATCAATTTTCACGTGGAGCTAGCTCGGATTGTAGCCGCTTTGTTGCCACTCCACTTAAACTATTTCCCTAGACTTGTCAGGCTTGTCTAGCACTGTTCGGCCCGTTTAATTGACTTAACGCCATCTGGTGCCGGATTCCCTGCCTCCTTGATCCTTGCTCAGATCCGGATTGATACTTCCTGAGGACCCCGCAACGTTTCGATCGTAGCAGAGACGAATTGTCTGCTTCGGAGTATACTCCATAACCATGGAAATCTGGAAAACCGGTACGCCCAGAGTGGTTGTTCGTATTATCAACGGAAGCAAGGAAGAGCATGGATAAAGTAGGCGTCTTGCGGATCGGTAGACACGAATCGGGAATTCCACGGCATCTTCATGCCTGTAAAACTTCAGTCGCTCGAGTTCAAAGTAAGGCTGGTAACCTCATTGTTTCGACGTCTTCTGCTTCTTCTTCGGACGCTCTGGCACTGCTGCTGTGGCTGCATCTCCAGCGTCGCTATCCGCATCTCCCATCTCGGCATCGCTGTCAGAACCGCTGCTCTGGTGATCTGAGTCGAACTCTTCACCCACTTCCGATTCGGAATCTGCATGGAAGTCCTCGTCGATGCTCTCATCATCCTCGTCGGCACTACCGCGATTCGCTGGAGCACCGTCATCACTGGACGCAAGATCTTCATCTTGAAGTGCGGCTGCAAGAATTGCTCCTGACTGTGCAAAGCACGATTAGCGATGTCATGCGGTGTGGTAGTGTATGTATTCTTACGTCGTCTGCCATTTCATTCTTCGTCTTGATGCCTTTGGCGCGGAAGAAATTCTCGAGTGGCTGTTGCTCCTCACTGCGATAAAATCTTAGTCATGAAGTTTTTCGTAGGTAAACATGCAAAACTCACCGATTAATGTTGGAGAATTGGTGCTCTGCCATGCCTCCCTTCATGGTGAAGGTGATATCGAAGGTGCGACTCGCCGCCATTGCTCCGCCTACCCGAGACATGGTCACGGAAGCGATGTTATCCATGCTGATGTAAGTTGCCGGCTTGGGGATGAACATGAAGGCCTTGTCGAGGCAGAACAAATGACCCTCGTTGGCCTTGATGGAGCACTTGACGCCAGACTGCTCATGATGGCTGATGAAGTCGCGAGATGGACGGGTAACGCGCTTGCCACTGAGTCCTCGGAAGATGTCTGCAACAACAACAGCTATTGGCGCTTCGTAGTGTCCCTGCAGCTTGTCCTTGTACTTTGACTGAAGTAGCTCCTCCTTCATGTTAAGATCCAGGTTGACTTCCTCATCGCGCTTGAACTGCATCACCAGGAACGGATAGCGAGTCTGCCCTTGCCGCAATGGAGGGTCCAAGCCAATGGTGATGAGTGTGTGCATGTCGTCGGGTTTCGGAAGCACCATAAATTTCTTGACCGAGTCGAATTGGATCTTGTAGTCGTAGGTCTTGCCTCGCAGGCGGAAGGAGCTCTCGTACATGTCGATGTCGAAACGACCTCTGCATCTCTGTCAGTGCTGCTAGGGATGGGCGTAATGTTACCAACCTTGGTGTCAGATGCAAGATGTCCAAGAAAGTGGCGAAGGTGTCTCCGGCAACCTCGCCAATCTCGGCCTTGTCCATGAGTGTCTCGTAGAACAGATTCGCAGCATTCTGTTCCTCGCCGTCACCATCTTCAGCACCAGACGCATCCTCGCCGTCCTCCTTGGCCTCCTTCTTGGTGGTTACGCCTGGAATATAGAAGCGCATCTCGACCAGCTGGTCTCGTGCGCCTGCAGACTTCTTGCCTCTGAACTTGGCCCCTCCAAGGTGCCCGTTCGCGCCGGCGTCACCGTCAGCGGGAAGCGAGAAGTCTACAGCGACCTCGTTCTTGCCAGCCAAGTTGGTGTTGGAGACCTCGGTATAGGGCACTTCAAATGCTGGGCGGTTTGCGACATTGAAGGTGAGCTCGGCCTTGCCAAAGTCGGCCTTGCCCCAGTTCCAGCCCCGCAACGCATGCTCGCGGTTGTCGAGATTGATGCCGTACCAAGTCTTGAACACTTTGGACACGCGATCAAAGTCGTCGGGCTTGAAGCCGTCGAGCTGCACTACGCCGTCGTTCCGTGACAGAATCTTGACTTCGAAGCCGCGTGCTGCCCGACTCCACTGCGCCGAGAGGATCTGTGACTGGTCGCAAGTGTACGTTTCGCCGTTTGCGGGCTTCCAGCCAAAGCCAGAGTCCGAAAACCTGGTCGCGCCAGGCTTCCGCGAGAGGTTGAGGTAGATTTCGTTGAAGGCCTCCCTGACTACCGTTAGTACCAGGTTGTTAGTCGCCCAGCATATGCGCATATAGACTCACATTTTGCGATAACCTGGAGTGTGCGCAAATTGAGGTAGAGGTCGAGGCGATGAGAGCGGCGACGTTGATGTTGATTGTTAGGCAGTTGAAGCTCTCGCCTTGGCAAACGCGTAGATCGAGCTTAGCGTGGAATTGCACGTAAGAGCGTGTAGGAAATCCCGCTGCCCCACTATCACCGCACCACCTCTCTCGAACCAGATTCACCTACCTGCTTCTCCAACGTTACTTGTCGGCTCGTCTAGGTACACGGTTGAGCCTTTCTCACGGCTCTATCAATCACTGCATGCAGTACCTACGCATGGTAAAGCTCGCCACCAGGTGTCGCAAAAGTTCGCGAATTACCTCAACAAAGCTATGTGAATATCACCAAGAGTAGGTTAAGAGTATAACCTGTCTATCCTTCATACGCTCTGTATAGCAATTCCGCTCTACCATTCACTTACCTTGGCGGACATGCCACCCAGATCACATCAATCTGATGCTGCGATACTTGATCCGTCCGTCCGTCCGCCACGATTCGGCGTTATTAACAAAACCCCTTGAAGGGTGAATCCACCACCTTCCTGGCAAGTTCCGAAGAGCTCGCGGAGCCGCACTATGATGAGCCCTGCCCTTTACACCATCCGTACTAGGATCTACAGCTCAAGGGTCTACGGAAGAGAACGTGGCTCGACATGGGTGACTGACGTCGCTCCGATATCTCGAATCCTTCACGAGAACCTCTGGCGCCGCGAGTGCTACCGTAGCCCAGAAGCATTATTACCGGTAATTCAGATTCCAGCGTAGAGGGCGTATCGCCATAATCAGCCCCTACGGCAGCAGGGTCTCCTGCCCATGATGCTCGAAATCCCTCAGACTTTGCTTGAGGAGAACTCCGACTCTAGCTCTGGCACCGAAGCCCGAGTTTCGTTCACTTCTCGCAGGAACTTGATTATCTTGTGGTTTCAGGCTATTTCCAGAATCAACCGGGATGCTAGCTCTTACAGGTCTTCGAATTCGTGTTTCTTGAGCCCGTGTCTATTCTGTCAATCTTCAGGACACACTGAACGTCAACGCTGTTGGCTCAAATGATGCGAAGCCCTTCGTCAATGTTGTGCACACCGATTAGGCGGTTTTGTACAAAAGGGAAGGGCCATTGAGCAAGTCTGATGTGTTCTCTTAACTCGCTTGTCGAGCGGCCTCCCAATGATTTGAGCTCCTCAAACACGTTGCCACAATATTGACATTTACGTATGGTCCCATTCGCTTTCTGCTGCGAAAATGCTCGACGTTCTCTACTCTGCACGGCCCGCTTACGTGGCGGTCGGCGCTTTTGCGGTGGCTTGCAACTCCTCGCCCTCTCACTGCTCAGCACCCAGCGTCTCGCGCGTGTGCAGCAATTGTCCATGGCTATACATCGGGACACGTTTGATCAACAGCTGTCGGCAGCAGACACCCGTCACTGAACTACCTTGAACCTGTGCATCAAGGTTCAACACATGCCGTATGACCTGGCGGGCTCCAGTATGCGCGAGGTGGTCGACGGTTTTGCTCCTGGTTGACGACTGTACTCACTTCAATCAAAGAGCGCATGGTAGTTGTTCGCAACTTATGGCTGCTCTTTCAGGCTGAGGTATGGGATCACCGGTCTGCCGTTGTACCGAAAGTTAGCCTGGGCTGACTGCGGACACTAAAGGGAACTATCCTTCCGAATAACTGCTTATCTGCTGCGTATTCCGCTACGTGGCTGTTGCGTCAAGGCTCATATTTGTGGGTGCTTCGATGCTTCGATGCTTCGATTTCGATGGCGATAGAATTTGAGCCCCAGTCGAAGTTCATAGTCGGCCCTTTACACATGTTCTCTGTAAGTGGGCAACTGTACTGACATGACGTCGCAGCACACCGAATGATCGTGCCTGGTTGCCTGATCCTTGGGATAACGCGAGCTATGTCCAGCAGAACAGGGAAAGATGGGCAAGGGCTCGAGGCGAGAAACAACTCAAGCCTGGGGTCATCGGGTAGGTTGCACGTGGGGTGCATTTGCAAAGGGAGCTAGAGCTAACTAACTTTCGTGAAGGTGCATGTCGCGAAACGGTACGATAGCGCTTACTTTCGCCCACCAAGGTCTGTATCATGATGTGCATAGAGGCGTCACAAGCTTGACGAATGAACCGCGGTAGCTCTACAATGTTGACGCATGGTGGGTGAAAGGCCTGGGTACTGCATGCAATAGTCACCAGTGAGCGATTTAGCAAAGAGTCGGTGTGTACGAGATTGGGCCAAACATCATCGCACGCAGGCATGCTTCCTCACTTGGACTGGACAGGTTCTGGATAGATTTTCACAATGTTTGAGGACCTGATCCTCCCCCAAATGACTCACCGGAAATTGCTGCTTCCAGTAGGTCGAATCTCTCAGCCGATCCTCGATAAGAGTCTCATTCCTGTCCACGTGGGATAATGGCGCGGACAACCAGGCGAGCGTGTACACTGACGAACAATACAGACTGAGCTTGTTGAAAGACCCAAAGTACATGCCGCACAACATTACCACATGGACGCAATATTCGCCAGGGCTGTCGAGCAGCTCGCAGAGCAATGGAAGTCATCGACCTAAGTGATATTGTTGGTTCACGATGCCCATCTCTCCGTGAGGCTTTCACAATGTCGTTTCAATCCGCGACTTTCTACAAGTACTTCCTCCAGCTCGAGTTGTTCTTGCCCCTCGTCATAAACATACTCAACTCCTGAATATGTCTCGCTATCAACAAGACGTCGTGTTCGGCCTCTCAAGCACATTCAACGTAACAATGTCCCATTATCATCGCACCCAAGAAGACATTCAATAAGTCAATGCCGTCCACGTAGTCATGCTGGGTGGCTTGGTTGCCTACATGTTCTTGGTCACCGCAGTAGTCCTCGTCCGCGCCTTTGTGAATAATGCTCTTTCTTACACAGATATTGATCTCGAAATCGGCGAGTATGAGCTGGAGGAAACACAAGAGCGGTTGCCGAAGTACGAGCTTATTGAGTCTCGGCCTCTGCCCTACGAGGAGGTTGCGTACGCTTCAACACCAGTTGTTCTGGCTGTTGAGGTTGATGTGAGTATTGGGCTGGATGAGGATAAGAGTGACTACGATGGTGGGCCGTGATAAGTGGCGTAACTCTTGTAATCTATCCGCTGCTACGCAGATAACGTTTTGCAAAGCTCGATGTATAGACCTCATTTGCTCAAAGTCGTTGTATCGACACGCCCGTTAGCCGTGTACGGTTTATAGCTGACTTTGCGTTCGATCGCGTTCAAGAAACAATGTATCCATCCTTTCTGATACTGTAAGCTACCCACAATGACTCCCCTCGTGAAATGACACACGCTAAATGCTTTTCTGTTGGAAGTGTGAGCACTGTAGGTATCCACGACGTAAAGAAGCTATGCGAACGATAATGCTGTACAAGTTCGCAGTGCCTTTACACGTCGCGTGACTCAATCGAAGTGCTGGTATCCGCATGATCATCGCTCATGATGTTCACGCACGTTGTGCACGCATATAGTACGGACCTACAACGAGTATACACAATGTAGCTATGTGAATATACAGCACATATCACCTTCCCCACGACCAGACGGACAGAAAGCACCAGTCATGGCGTCTATCCAAACTCACTCCGCGGCACCCTTAGCGCACTCAGTCGATCCAGTCAACACCTCCCTGGACCTAGCGGTCGGACCAATCGTCTTCATCGTTTTCGGTATTCTCGCGCTCTCAGTCTTTATCTACGCTTCTACCATCGTCTGGGACACGCTATGTAGTATCTCTTTTGAGGAGGGCGAGAAGTCTATTTGCGTATATTGCGAAGAACTCTCGTCAAAGCTGCGCGCCGATGGCTACATTGCATCGGGTCTGTCACATTTCCCCGTGGTGCCCACTGCGCCCTCAGAGAACGATTCCACCTATCTATTGTCACTAGTAAGCAGCAAGACATCTTGGTTTGACTGCAGTTCAGTGCACTGTTCGCGCTTGTCCGCAGCGACGCCGTTGCTGGAAGATGGCAGCGCAGCGCACTATGGGACAATGTACCCTTAGTCTTTGCGTCGACCCGCATATCGCTCACAAAATACTGGTCCAATCGTACCCAATCGCGGGCTTACGCAAGGACTCGAAATGTTTTCAGCAGGTCCTGTTTATTTCTTTTATTCTCGCGTTAGTGAATTGAGCTCCAGCCCGGGCGCTGGATGCCAGCCATGTCTCGTTGAAGTCTCCCTCAGACTGAAACATCGATTCTAAGACAGCTTGTACTCACACATTGTCTAAAACATACAGATGGCTCACGTTGATCCAAATGTCATTTCTCAAGCACATAAATAATTAACACTTCTACTCGATCGCATATGCGAAACTCACCAACATATCCCACATCAGTGACGATGATCACCTACAGCGCTGTCGGAACATCTTCTGGAAAAGCGAAAATGTCAGGTAGCCAAAGCTAGACAAGCCAAGGAAGAACAGTAGCGACTCGAAAGTCTTTAGAGGAGCTTCCCTAAATTATGCATGTTCACCAATCACGTGCAGCACCTGATTCCTCCTTCACCTTGATTACCTACGATCCTTCACGGCCACTCTCACTTGGAGGGTAAAGGTGGAACTACCCGCACTAGCGCGCGCTTTCTTCCCTAAAATCAAAGTTCAGCAATTCTAAAAATCGTTCTCGGAGGCCCATCATCACTGTCACCCGCACCACTGGAGCACCATGGTCAGCATACCGATCTACCTTTGTCTCCTGACAGACCTTGTGGCAGCAAGGGTAACTTTAGGATCGGCCATTGATTCTCGGTCAAAGACATATCCGCATACCCTTCAGCTCAATACTACCAAAACTATCACAGCTCGAGCTCGGGAAGACAAATGGACTTTGTCAATATAGCGAGGTACCAAGCTCCTGCAAGGTATGAAGGCGGACGACAAGACAGCTGCTGCACTCTACGGTCTCGGAGAAACAGCCGAGAGCCCTTATCATGGAGATTTACACGACACACTCGTGTCATGGGGTTACAACGACAACACTGAAGCCATGCAAAAGAAGGCCGATAGTGAATGCGACATGGAGAACGGCAACATGGTGAAGAAATGCTTCGAAGAGCTCGGGTTGGGCACGAAATCCAAAGGCAAAGGCGGACCCAACGAGTGCTTCCAAATCGAGCATTATGACAGTCCTGCCGTCATCCCAAACGAGGATGGTAGCCGACCTGAAAAGGAAAATCAACACTACAAAGCGCCATGCGGTACCATAATGCGTGTCACAAGTGCAGAAGATACCGTTGGCATCAATGGTATTGGTGATATGGTAGTCGCCATCAACATCGTCAGTCCGGCACGAGCAGCGGAGGACTTATGGGGTCGTAAGCCACTGCCAGAGGAACTGCCGCACATCCGTTCTTTCTCCGATATTTCTTGGGCATATTGGAATCGTGCCGCCGCGGGGAACATTCAGGGCATCAAATACTTCATGGCCGCAATGGTGATCAACAAGGAAACCAACCAGTACATCAGGAGAATACTGTCAGAATTGACGCCACCGGAAGAAGAAACTAAAACTTGGCCAGGACATGAATTTAGTATGGATTCTGATGCTGGCAAAGCACTACTGGGATCACCTATGGGACGGTGGGCAGGTTACTTCCTGATGCAACACAAGAGACAGTTGGGCGGGAATAAGTTCATATCCAAGGTCAGGGTATTTAGAAGTGAGAAAGAATGATCGTTTCCGTACATCCTATTCTATGTTAATGGACCAACAGAACCGGGAACTGCACTGACGCCTGGTAGCGCGGGGGGGCGTCGCGTCGATTCTATGGTGGTTAGAGTGCACAATGACGGGCGACACGCTATTCGAGAGCACATTTTTCATGTTGTAGGTTGAGTACATAATACTACGCACAGTGTGTCGAAGGTTCTTTTGTCCAGTGAGATGACACAACATCGTGCACTGACGATGAGCTCACCTACGAAAACTACAAATACCGCGCAGCAATCAACTTTCCACTTCAGCAAACATCTGGTGCCTGACCAACACGGCACCAAAAGTGAGAAGTAAAGCTCCATTCCCCAACCATCATCAAGATGTGCGGTCGCTTGAAGTGCAGTGTATCTCTTGACGAGTGCGCCCGATCTCGCGCGCGTGTCATCGCCAGACAAGTCTACTGGCAAGGCGAGGATTCAACCAACTACCTTGTCACGGATTTCAAGTCTCCTCGCAAATCTCCCCTCCGCGATACGTTCGAGCTCACCGAGTTCAAACTTGGCGATATGCTTGTCCAAAAGGTCGCTAAGCAGTCTAGCAGCCAGGCCTGTGCCGTTTGCCGACTACGCTCCCCAAAGCATGCTCGTGTCGATCTTGCAGGCACTTGGCCCAGGATCGTGCTTGACATGTCTGCCACCAGCTTTGTGGTTACCGCCTGCGGTCACGCTTTTCACTCGGCTTGGTTGTACTCCTACCTTCTTGAGCCTTCAGAGCAAAGCTTCGCCGAGTGCAACAAGTGCGAGATCATTCGTGCTCTTGTTAGCATCAACGGTTGTAGTGCGCCGGAAGTCGAAGCCGCTATGGAACTAATCTCGGACACTTCTCCTGAAGTCGCCGAGCTGTTCACAGGTATGGCGCGCCTTCAAATTGGTGGAAAATGAGCTTTCCTAGCGCTATTTCATGGCTCTATCAGGGACGAGTCTCTCTTCAGACTCTTTTGACTTTTCTTGGCTGTTCTTGCGATGTTAGAAGTCTCTTCGAGTTCGCGAGGGTGTTCAATATAGATCTTCTTACATCAGTATCAATTCAATCGTTTGACTCACAAATTTTGTTCTAATCCATATGCATACCTCTAACTCACAGAATTGTTTCTGTTGGATGTGGGAGCACAGGGCAGACAAGAAAGAGGCAGAAGGTTGTTGTATTGAGAGAGCTACAGCGAGCGATTATATACACAACCAGATGAGTAAGCAGGTGACTAACACAGTCACGTGAGGTGCAGTTCACAGTGTACCGTGTGAACTGAGGTGCCAGGCTGACAGTTTCCATTTTGCCCAGCTGTCCCTACGAACATACCCATTCTTGAGTGAAATGATTGCCCTCTTCACAGTAGCATGGAAGTTCGACGCCGCGGTCATATGTTGATGACCAAAGGCACCCAGATTTTCTTGATCACCGACTATTGCGTTCAATATGTCCTAAAGGGCGACTTGATAACTCCGGGCCTTTTTAGCGATGTGGTACTATGGTCTATACGGTGTTTATCGTTGTGCGGTTGATTTCAGAGCTTCTGAGTACACAAAGGTGAAGTTGAATTGTGCGGCGTAGGAAGATGGCATGAGGTTGGTACGTGTAAGTGGAAGTCTAAGCAACAAACTCGGTCTACAACTACCGCACATCTACACCTCGCAACAAGTACTTAATGGGATGTTCGCGAGCTCAAATTCATGCCAAAATGATGCGCTGTCGTACGGTAACGGCCGAAGGCAACTCGAGCTGTCGTCGTTCAGTGTTCAGATTCTAGCTGCCGGGTCGCCATGGCGACCAAACGACGAGCAGTCTCAGCAACGGGCACATCACGTTGCTTACCCTCCATGATCTCGACTGCACACACTCTCTGGCTCCATCATCTCTAATCTCATTATTCTCAATACCGCACAATAGCAAGAAGGGACACTCGTTCACCCGCCACGGGTGTCCCTTTCACCTCGGATCCCAAAGACTGCGCCTCTCGGTAACCCAGCCTTCTCCATTTCGAAAATCGCACAACAATTTTTCAACACTCTGACAGCCCTTGCTCATCGCCATATTCTTCATTGAGCACAACTTACCGCACATACGCATTGCGCATTATCCCCAAATTTTGACAAAACCAGCTCGCAAAATCGCACAACATGCCTAGCTACACCACCAATCCCACCAATAATCTCCTCCCTACCTTCCCTCCGGCCGTGACCGAAGCCGACATCAAGACATCCAGCGCCGTCTGCGACCCCAGCTTCGTGACCAGCAACCTCATCAGCCTAGCCAGCTATCTCGTCGACATCGTTAACCACACCAACGTCTTCGGCCCAGCTTCAAACGACACCTACCAGCCGTCCCTCGCAACGCTCTACGCCCGTCTCATCGCCGGCCGCTCATCCCTGACCCCCCTTCCCGCCCTCGCCAAAGACACCACACGCCTGCGCTCAACGCTCAGTGTGCGCATCGACACCGACATCTCGGAGCGCCCACTAGAAGACCTCGAAGACCTATACTACGCCGCACTCGCACGCATGCAAGAAATGCTACACACGCTCAACATGCGCATCACCAGCGGCTTCAACAACCCCACCGACACACTATTTCCCAGCGGCCCCAGCATCACAGCCTGGCACGCCAGCCTCACCGAGTACTGGTCCATCCTGAACGAGGCTGTCTGCGGGCGCGCGCTCGACGACGCGGTGCGCCGGAGCCGGATTAACCACTTGTACGAGGAGATACAGGCGCGGCTGGAGCGCAATGAGATTTCGCACGAGACGGCGGGGGTGTTTTTCGAGGAGCTGTTTGGTGTGCGCGAGTCGACGGAGGGGATGATGTTTGTGGCTGACTGGAATCCTGTGGTTGTGGGGGTTAGGTTGGCGGAGAAGTATCGTGTGTTGTTTAAGGTGGAGAGGGAGGAGGGGGAGCGGAGGAAGAGGGAGAGGAGGCGGAAGGCGAAGATGCCGGGGGTGGATGTAAGGGTGAGGAAGAGGAGGAGTGGGGAGGGAAGGAAGCGTGTTAGTATTGGGGAGATGGTTGAGGGTATGCAGGAGGGGTTGTTGGGATTGCGGAATGGTGGTGGAGCTGTGAAGGATACGAACGTTGGTGGCAAGGCTGTTGAAGGCATGCGTGCAGAGACTGAGCACGTCGACAAGAACACGCGCATCGAGGACGACCGATACGCACACGACATCGCCCATCAAGATCACCGCCCAACCACCGAGTGGCACGCAAAGTCCCAACGCGTCTCCGACTACGCCGCTTACCTTCGCAATCAAGCCAGCCACGACGCACGCTCAATCGTCACCAGCTCGGTCTACAATCCCTCGCTGGACGGAAGTACGCTTCGCAGCCCTTACGAAGCTTTTGCGATGAACGAGGATACAGATACGATGGAGTCATGAAATGACTTGGACAGATACGAAAATTTAAAGCAAGGTATCACGGCACGCACTTTCACACTGGTGGAGCTGTGTCTCTTGGACTAGTTCACGGCGTGGTAGGTAGCTTTAATTGATGTCCTGGATCCAGAGCGATAGTTGAACGACTGGCGTTGCATGAATCCCGAGACGGTCCAGGACAATATGAATCGAAAACTCTCTCGAAATTTGACCATGGTGCAATTTTTCGTGCAAGCATGAGCCTCGTTATCGTACTTGATGAGAGATACGCTGACATGTATGCAAGCAATGTGCTTGGAATGTAGATAGAAACCATGTGGAGCGTAGATGTGTAGATCGTACGACGAGCAGGCGTGGTAAAGGATCTGCTGACAGTGCCGTGAAGCATCACCACCTTCGCGCCTCTCACAGTGACAAGGAAAGTCAACCTTCCCTATACCACAGTCCAATTCTACTCACTTCTCGCCCTCTTTGGCGACCCACCACCCCCGTCACCATACCCATGCTCCAAGTCTCCACAGGCCTTGCGCTTCTCACCCGGCGACCCACGATCCTGCAGCTGTCTCACCAACTTGGCGTTCTTGTGCCCCATCTCCTCTACCATCACTTTCTGCTGCTCAATCTGCGTTTCGTAGTGCTGCTTGATCTCCTCGATCTTCTCGTCGATGATGTCCTTGACGGCTGAATCCTCGACCTTGGCTTTGTGCAGCTCGGCGTTCTCGTCGGCGACGCGATCGTACTTTGACTTCCAGAAGTCGGTTTGGACGGAAGCGCTGTCCGAGATGGGGTTGGCGGGGATGGATGTGGTAGGAATGAATGCGGGGGCGATAAATGTGTCTGAGAGGTTCGTGGGCGACGTGGGTAGGGCAGGCGCTGCATCGGAGGGTTGAGTGGGTGGTGAGGGCAGG
>Ga0265780_10001000_pt1 | contig 41593 bp, 48 predicted proteins | sample P1T30metagenome_FD_192432 | JGI IMG/M metagenome (GOLD analysis project Ga0265780, IMG submission 192432) | Plant litter microbial communities from East Loma Ridge, Irvine, California - P1 T30 | ecosystem: Environmental > Terrestrial > Plant litter > Unclassified | place: USA: California...
ATGTGCGTGTGTATTAGTTGAGTTTGTACGTTTACGTTCTCTCTCTATTAGTACGATGTGAGTTTAGTCCATTGGAATTGAAGTGGCGAAGCACCATATCTTTACACCCATTCCCGTCCATTCATGTCTACGCTTTTTGTCAGTGCACCACGCTAGTGCGGTCCTTACCGTAGACTCAGTGCCCACTCCGCCAGCAATCCTCGACTCTCACCTCATCACGTTACCCACACGCCTTTCAACAACATCACAGAAGAATTCCCGCATCTCCAAAATAGATACACACGCACTATGGACGCACCCACCCCCCAAGATCTCGCAACCAGCGTCAGCACCCTCCTCCCCCGCGAGCTCCGCGACATCATCTACGCCTACCTCTGGAAACCCGAGCTTCCCGCCTCCCTCAACTACACCGCCCTGCTCAACTCGCGTACCAAAGACTGCGAGTTCACGCACAACGACGACGGCAACGAAATCTGCCTCTGCGACACCGACGTCACTCTTGTGCCGGACTTTGCACGTGCCGTGTTTGTGGGCTACGACTTTGCGCGCGAGGCAGTCGCTTGGCTGTAGGAGAACTACGACGGATTCGCGCTGGATTCACCGGGCGATGTGTTGCGCTTCTTCACGAGGGATGGGTTTCATGTGGGACTCACGCCAATGGGGTTTCACTTTCGGCGCCTGACGCTCAATATGTGGCTTGACGGACCTGCTGCAGCCGACTTTGCGACGGCACTGGAGTTCAAGTTCTCACCGCTTGGTCGGGTCAAGTCCCACGAGGACGCGGTGCTCAAGATGAATTTCCTGACTGGACCAGTCCAATCCAAGCACCATCCATTCTTCTTCAAGGCCGCCACGATTCTCGAAGCACTAATTCCCGTCGCTGATAACCTAATCGACAAAGACATCGACCTCGTTGTCTCATACATCGGTCCCGACGCCAATAACCTGGATCTCAGCCACATGTTGATCCGCACCGATGACGCGCGCTGGATAGACTTCATCTCCACCGAGTTCGCTGCGGCTCAGCACAGGACGGTCACTTACTTGAGTCTACATGCCGTCGGTGTGAGGGGCTACGTTAAGGTGCAACGGGCGTACTTCAGAAAGCAGATGGCGGAAAGACAAGGGGGTGCTCACGGATCAAAGGCTTATGGACGCTCGTTGCCGCAGTTGAGGAAGAATGGGGGCTCCTAGGCCTAGGGAAAGAGGCGGACCGGAGTAAGAATGGAGTTTTGAATGATGATAACGACAGGGGGATGATTGATGCTGCGTCCAGAGTTCACTATCATGAAGTACGATTTTGTTACCACAGAATGTATCAATCAGTCGCCATTGTAATCTGAAGTCTTGATTTCCCTTACTCATGCAGATGCGACATACCAGAAGCCTTCAACATTACAACACCCCCACACCCCATACTCACATACCCCCCTCCCCACCCCTCCTCAACCTCCCTCCACCCACCAAAAAGCTTTCCGGAAACCACTCCACCCTCCCCTCCCCCACCACCATCCCCACCACCGCCTCCGCACTCTTCGCACACAACACCATACCATGCCCATTAAACCCCGCACACACCCACACCCCTTTCTTCCCAGGAACCTCGCCCACAAACGGCCGCCCATCTGCCGTCGCGCCCATAATGCCCGACCACTCTTGCACCACGCGCTCGGAAGGCGTGTCTTCGCCCCAGTTCGATGCGCCGAAGTATCCAGCCAGGCTTTCGAGAAGATACGAGGATATCTTGGGGTTTAGGGATCCGTCGTTTACGGTGCCGTATTCACTGGGCGTAGTGGCGCCAAGGACTCCAAGGCCGCCGCCGATAATGAGGTCCTGTCCGGCACTTGTGTTTCGCGGAATCATGTACTCGTATCCGCCCTTGTAGATGAACGAATACGTCGTCGTTAGCGGGCTCGGTAGCTTTGAATTCGGCCCTGCGCGCTGCGCGGTGATTTGGCCGCGCATAGGGACGATGGCGCTTTGCGTTTCTTTGAGTAGGTATGGTGTGTAGCCATTTGTCGCAAGGATGACGTGCTGCGCGGTGATTGTGTTGAATTGCGTGTATACGTGCCAGGATGCAGGCGTGGTTTGGGAGGGTTGAAGTGCGTGGACGGGTGTGTTTGTCATTATTTGTAAGCCTTTCTTTACGCATTCTTTTAAGATGCCGGTTGTGAAGCGATATGCATGTATGCGGCCGGCCATGTATTCGAAAAAGCCGGCCACATCTTCCTTGTCGTCGATTTCGGAGTTCGTGTTTGTTCGCGCAACGTGGAACTTTTCCAATGCTTCATCAGTTGGCTCGTGAATCTGATACCACGCCATCTTCCCCTCTGCTCTCTCTTCCTCTTTCGCATCCGCCCTCAGCGCCTCAATCGCTCTCTTCCCCTCCTCAAAAACACCCCAACCATAGATAACATCCACCGTCCTACAAAACTCACTCTCACATTGAATTCCAAGCTCCCTCGCCATCTCATGCGTCTCCACGATATTCACATACTCCAACCTCGCAATCCTAAGCGCCTCCTCCTTACCCAGCACCTCCACATTTTGCACGTAACTCCGATAACTAGCGGCCTTGGTATGTCCGCCGTTGCGCCCCGTCGCGCCACTGCAAACCTCGCGAGCTTCTAACATCACTACTCGGGAATTCGGACGGCGCTTGAGGATGTTGTATGCGATCATGGTGCCGGTGATTCCGGAGCCGATGATGGCGTACTCGTAGGGTTGGGTGCCGGAGTCGGCTTCGGGCTCGACGAGGTTTGCGAGGGGAGATTTGGGGTCTTGCCAGTATGAGGGGAGGGGCTTGGAGATTGGGGGGCCGACGGGGATGGTGGTGCGGGCTTGCATGGTGTGGGGTGGAGAGTTGGGGGGCTGACTGAGCGACGGGAGCGGATGTCAGAACCAATGATGGTTTCAGACGTCCGCTGTTTCGAGATATTGGGTAAGTGTCTTGTCTATGATCGTGTTGCAGGTGTGTTGTATTGTGCTTCGTTGCGATCCATGGACGCATGGCAAGACCCCGCGTGTCCATGCCTAATGCGGCTAGCGTCGCACGTGAGAGATTATTCACAATTGATTGTCGTCTGGAGAACTTGATGCCGCGATTCTAAGACAGAGATGGCGATAAGATCAAGCACAGGCCTTGTTGCACAAGAGAGCATAGAAATATATGTAGAGTGCGCTTCGCAGCCTGAACAGTAAAGCCGTGTCCGACTCGGGCTTCCTGCTGGTGTGCGAGACTACACGTAAGTCATAAGCGCAAACTGATGGCCCTGGGAGTGAAGCAGGAAAATAGAAGTATTGGGATCGAGGTGAATAGTTTATTCGACGGAAGAGGTACGAGAAATGGCTTGAGGCTGATGGGAAAGAAATGAGGAAATCGCCGACCTACTTCGCTCTCTTTATGAGACATCGCATATAATGTGTAGCTTGTCGAGGCTGTGAAATGTCTTACCTTCGTCTGACCAGGGGCGTGCAGCCTACGAGGACCGCAAAGCTTCCAGCGGACAAGCGATTGGATGCTTTTGATCGTGAGATGGAACACGATGTTCACGTGTTCTCGCTGAATATTCGGTCAGCCGGAAAATAAAGAGTTCGTTGGGCGGTGCTATCTTGCAACGCATTGCAGCATGGACGCCTCGTCGGGATTTCTCGACAAGCACCACTGTTAGGGGAAGCAGAGCAGCGATGCGTGCCAGAGCAGGTGTAGGTAAGTAGCCAGATGATGTTCAAAAGTAGATTTGAAAAGTGGCAGATGAAGTGACTGCGACCTAGATGAACAAACCTGGATGGTGAAGAAAAGACGCGTCTTGTTCGCGACGCCGATGTTGGCTCCACAACAACACTAGCCTGCTTATGTCATCCCTTCTCGCAGACTTGGAGAGCAGGACGTTCAGCTACTAGACTTTGCCGCGACATCTAATTGTGCAAGTGTATGAAGGCTCTCGTAAGGGTTACCCGGGTCGCATCTCTGCTCATCGACTGACTACGAATGAGAATTGCCCAAATTGCAGCAGGGCTGTCGCTGATTGGCGGACACATCGGGTGAAGAGCATCCGACGAATTCCGAAAATTCACAACTCAAAATTGTATCATCAGCGCGGTGACATTGTCGAACGTCGATGCAAAGGCTATCCGAACTACTGTCACATCTGACTGAAGGTGCCATCGCGAGGAGTGGTACCAGTAGCGCCAGCCAATCCCCTTCTACCCCGCATCCAGCCCATCGCGCAAGCTCACCGAGCACACACACAACATGGCGAAGACCAAAGTAGTCGTGACGCGTCGATTGATCGATGAAGCACAGAAGATTCTCGAAGCAAAGAGAGAAGAGCTGGAGGTCGTGCAATGGGATTCCGAGAAGGTGCGTCGCGTTGGTAATGCAGGAAGCGCCACAGCTAACTCGGCACCAGCCATGCGATCGATCATGGCTTCTTGAAAACGCAAAAGGAGCAACTGGAATACTGGTGATGCTGTCAGACCAAGTCAATGAAGAGTTGTTGCACGCAGCAGGCGATCGACTCAAAGTCATCGCCTCATTCTCCGTCGGAACTGATCACGTCGAGCGCGACGCGTTAAAGAAGCGCAACATTCGCCTCGGGTACACGCCAACATGCCTCACGGACGCAGTAGCAGACATTACCATCATGCTCATTCTCATGGCGCAACGAAGAGGCGGCGAAGCAATGGCAAAGGTCATCAATGGCGATTGGAGTAAGATGCCGTGGCACCCACTTCTCATGGTTGGACCTCAGATTCGCGGATCAACAGTCGGATTCCTAGGCTTCGGAAGAATTGCGCAGGCTTCTTTGCAGAGACTGTTGCCGTTTGGAATCAGACGCGCTATCTACCTCACGTCTAAGCCTGGGCAGCCGGTAAGGGAAGATCACTTCGGTCTCATCAAGAGTGCGGCGATTCCCATTGAGCCAGCAAAAAGCGCAGACGAACTTGCGAGCGAGAGCGACGTTGTTATTGTGGGCTGCGCGTTGACGCCGAGCACGAAGCACATGGTTGGCGCCGATTTTTTCAATAAGATGAAGAAGCTCGCTGTTGTGGTAAATATTGCGCGAGGACCGGTCATCGACACGGATGCGCTCGTCAAGGCATTGGATGAAGGACAGATTTTCGGCGCGGGGCTGGATGTCATTGAGAACGAGCCAAACATCCAGGCAGATCATCCAATTCTCCAGCAACCGAGATGCGTGCTGGTGCCGCACATTGGATCAGCGACGATTGAGACGAGAGAACAGATGGCCACGGAGTCAGTCAAGAACCTGCTGGCTGGGCTCACCGGTGAAGCTATGGTGAACGAATTAGAGCTGTAGCTACAATTCGAGCGAGACAAGAGTTGAGACTTGGCCTTTGTTGCTTCCTGATTTGGTTGATACTTTCGCAAGCCAAACCTGTTTTGCATGGTTCTTCGCTAACCTGTGGCGGTGCTGTGGCGGGGGACTGTGGAGTTCCACTGCAGCCGCCTAATCTCAGCCTTGTGTCAGCAGAGGCATAATAACAAAGAATCGCCCATAAATTAGCTCGTAGCATCTGACCATTAGACATCACCTTTTCGCCATGGTGTCCCCGGCCGAAACATCGAGTACGACCAAGATTGGTGAATATGTACGCGATGACACTGGAAATTCGAGTTCATCGAGTTATCTACCACGACAAGCCCCCATCCATCCTTTCCCGCCAGCGGCAGAGGGAGAAGACCTTCCGCTATACACGCAAGACAACTCAGACGTATGGAAAGAGATAGATGACCTTGCGTCCGCGCTTTTGGAGCATGATGGCGACGATCTACCAATTACAAAGTACCCGGTCATCGCTGACGAGTCCCCAACCTCAACTCGTCGCGCTCAGGTTGTCAAATTGTATTACGAAGCCATCACCAAAGCCGACATGCAACTCCTGACCGCAATTCTCGAACGCGGCCTCGTAACACCGGAAACCATCAACGAGGCAGGCCGCACACCCCTCCTCGCCGCAGTCGAAGCCGAAAAAGCCACATCCGTGCGCTTCTTGATCGACTCGGGAGCTGATACCAATGCATATGGTACAACGGAGACCGTAAAGCCCAAGTCCTATGAAAAGAAGCACAAGAAAAAACAACACACATACCGCACTCCCCTCCAGTACGCCGCCCAACTCGGCAACTTCACCATCGTGAAAGTCCTGCGCGACAACGGCGCCGATGACGCTCTGATTGCGCCGGATGGCCAACTCGCGCTCCGCCTCGCAGCCACCACTGGACATCGCGAGATTGTGGATTTCTTGCCTAGACAGCGGGGCGGGGGCTTCAAGCGCTGGAAAGTGAAGCATACGACGGCCATGCGCCGGTGTGAGAAAGCGGCTCGGGGTATTTTGATGTTCGGTAGGGTTCTTATTTACGAGATTCCGAAGTTCATTGTGTGGTCAGTGCCAAAGCATTTGCTAGCGCTGCCTGTATGGAAGCGGGCCAAGTGGCTGCATGCGCACAAGGCGGAGATCCCAGAACTGATTGCGAAGAAGTTGCAAGAGGTGTGGGAGTGGCTGAAGGAGGTACCTACTACAATTTGGGAGGGCGTCAAGAAAGCTCCGGGAGCGTTGAAGAGGTTTGCAAAAGGGACGGCGAAGTTTGTCGTTCATCTTGTCAAAGCGACTTGTGAACTGATTACGCGAATCCCGGGTGCTATTGCGATTGCGATGAAGTGGCTGTGGGATGGCGTCAAAAAGACTTGCGCCGCGATTGGAAACCTGTTCGTACAGCTTTTCTCTTTCGTCCACACCGTCATCGCCGCAGTGGTCAGCTTCTTCCAACGCATCACACTTTGGGACATCTGGCACGTCTTTACCGTAGCGCTCCACGCTATCTTCGTCGATGCCCTTGTCAAGATCTGGGGCTGGCTCTGCAGCGTCGGAACGACTTGTGAGAAGATATTCGAAAAGCTGTTTGGCTGTATTGGGTGGTTGCTGTGGATTTTGGCCCAAGGCATTATGTGGACCATCGTGTATGTGCCCGTCGAGTTAGCAAGCATTTTAGTGGCATGCGGAGGGTCATTGAAGGCGGGATTGAAGGAGGTGCTAGTCTGGTTCGATCCTAAAAGAGGCTAGGAATATCCGCGGCACTATCACAAGCCTAGGCGTAGTACAGATAACTGTAGCTTCTTGCTTGCACGCGCCACCCCAGTAGATCGAGCATATTACCTCGCTTTCCCTTAAGATCATAGGAGTCCACTCTCCACCCAAGAGCCAAAGCGATGCTGCTCAACTCGACACCTGCAAATGTCAGCCTCGGGCCCGCCAAGTTCGTGCGTACTGGCTCACCATCTAGGTGAGTGACTCCTCGGGCGGTCTCGAGAAGGCCGGCAATAGGCTCGTTGGTGAAAAAGTTGGACACTGGCATGAGCTTCTGGTCTTTGCCGGTGCGTTTCCGGTTCTCGAAGCGGGCCTTCTCGTTGCTCGCACTGTGACGACGTTAACATATCACGTTTGCTATCAGACAGGAAACCGCTTACCATACCTCGAGCTTTGTAAGACGGCTGTACGTCGTGTCGCGGAGCGATTACGCCTTGCTGCGTAGCTTCTTCATCTGGTCTTCCATGGCGGCGACCTTGATTTGGAGCTCATCCACCGCAGATTGGATTGTGACCTCGCGCTGAGTGTCGGAAGCAGTGGTCAAGGCTTGGAGCTGTGAAGATACCGTCTCAAGCTGTAGGGTGATATCGGCGATGCTGAAAGCGGTCGTAGCCATGACTATCAACTAGGGTGTGTTGGTATTGATGGTGGTACGTGGTTCAAGTCCTGCTTCTGAAAGAGATCGTAGGATGGGATGTAATAGTGAGAAAACTGTGTCGTGAAACCTTATCTTGGCTCTGCGAAGACAAAGGAAATTGTGTGTGTGCCTGCATCACTTTCACCCCTAGTCTTTCCTATTCAACTATGCACGATCACCAACCACAATTTTGGTCGACCCACACCAGGCAAGTCATTGGGATTGCTAAGTCACGCTTTACGAAAATACAATGGCATGCGTAAGATCACCGAATGCTGAGGCAAAAGGATACTTGGCCTAAAAATGTATTGACTGTAATATGTTCGATAACGAGATGCAGTCAGTCCGCGAAGTGCGAATGAAAAACGCAGCCTTCATTGATCTTCATTCATTGGTTCTGAAGTAGCTTAGTCATTTCAAAGCTCTCTCCGTGCTTGATGGCGGATCAGACTTCGGCTTCTCACGGGATGCGTCTCCTCGTCTACGAAGTCTACGCCATTACCAGAACCCAAGCTGATAGTTGTACCCCATCAGCTTGAGCAAGAACTGGTGCTTCTCTATGAGACTTTTGTTGCTGAGAGTCCAGCCCAGACTAGAAAACATGGCTGTGACTTGAGCATCTGTGTCAGCCTGGCACCTCAGTTTATACGGTACACTGTGAACTGCACCTCACGTGACTCTGTTAGTCACCTGCTTACTCATCTGGTTGTGTATATAATCGCTCGCTGTAGCTCTCTTAATACAACAACCCTCTGCCTCTTTCCTGTCTGCCCTGTGCTCCCACATCCAACAATCTGGAATCGTTAGTCTCCAAGATATGTACTGGTATGTTCTATTGGCCCACCGTCAAGGTCCTTAACGCCTCGAGCCGTTGATGGCAATCCAGGAATGACCGTATTGTTTGAGGTGTTAAGAAGAGCGTGGAGTGGAACGTCCATGGAATTGACGCCTTGATCACAAAGGCGCATCTTGTTGTTGTGGACCCTTTCGTTGTTAGATTGGGGGCAAGCAATTGGAAGACAATGTACTCACTCAGCCTCTACTCTAAGGAGACGATGGTTAGTGATATCGCGGAGGGACTGATACTCGCTGTCGTGCTTCTTTGCTTGGTCTTCGATCTTGATCTCAATCTTCTCAATCTTCTCAATAAATTTCTTGACAGCTTCGACGGCCTTCATGACCTTGCCTTCGCGCTGAGCCTCGGGAAAAGTAGACAGAACACGAAGTTGAGCTCCGGCGGTCTCAAGCTGCAGGGCTATGTCGGCGAAGCTGGGTACAGTCGAAGCCATGTTGAGGATTGCTGATGCTGATGCTGTGGCGCGCTGAGTGTCGTGGATCTGGGGCAGTTCGCAGTTTGAAAAGCTAGAGAAAGAAACTTTTGTTCGACGCCGATCACAGTTCGAAAAAGATGCACAAAATTGCGAGTGTCCTTGGCGCTGGCGTTTGCAGTGCGTTCTGGAAGTTTCGTTAGCGTCGTCACTTTCACCCATTGACAAAGATGTCGAGCTCGACAGCCTCATTGAAGCGATTTGTGCAGACTATCATCCACACCCCCGCACAACGCCGTGGAAGCAAGCCCGCATCATCACGTTCATTCAAGGCCACCGCCACACCAACTTTGGGCCCACTCCGTGCGACCTTGACGGCTGTATTGAGCAGGCCGAGATTGAGAAGATACTTGATCATGAGTAGCAGGTTCGTACGGGGGATTCAAGGGCGCGATTTAGTGGATACCTCGAAGGCTAATTACGAATGGGAGACGCACAAGCTTTTGTGGTCAGGAATCAGGCTATAGAGTGAAGGATTAATTTATGTTAAAGTACTGTGAAATGATCCGGTGCAGCGTAGCAACATACGTTACAACACGTCTCAGAGATGTGAAATAATGTGACTTTTTTGGTTGAGTGTTTTCAGACGCTATTCGAACCGTGCCACTTCACCAGGAAGCCCATATTGCGAATGTTGGGAATCCTTCCACCGTACGTAGAAGAGCAGGTAGCCAACCACGTGATCACATGGCCTGTGCGCAAGCTTGCACAATCCGTGTGCGAGCTGCAGCCTTGCCTTCAGAATCAATCAATCACGAACCACCACCGTTGCAACGACTGTTACTTGATTCAACCCCTCCCTTTGCCGTATCAACAGCGAAAAAAGACGAAATCGCAACGCTCAACGCCGGTGTACCTCTGTAGAGCAGAGCCTTCAACCCATTCACTCCTCCTCACTCTCCTCACTCTCCTCGCTCTCATCGACCTTCTCACGATGCTCCAACTCCTCCAAGACCTTCGTCGCAGCCTCTTCAAACCCGTCGTCGTCTGCGCCCGTTGAGCTGTCGTGCTCAATCACCACCCAATCCTCTACCCCCTCTATTTCACCATCTAATTTCTGGGCTTTATGGCCCGTCGCCTCCCCGAGGTACTTGCCGCACAAGTACACCGTCTCTTCGTCGTCGTCCTCCTCCTTCAGCTTCCTCTTCTTCCCCTGAGCCTTGCTCTTGCTCTTCTCCGCGGCTTCCCACGCCCTGTTGATCTCGTCAACACTCTCCCCACGTGCAACTCTTTGCTCAAGGATCTTCATCCTCGCACGAAGTCTCTCTAACTCCTCGAAATCCTCTACAACGTGACGGAGGAAAAAGTCCTTGCGCCCCTTCATCCCCTCAATGCTGGTCTTGTCTATGGGGAAACCAGAAGCGACCATGGTTTGGTATCGGAAGTAGACCCGGAAGTCGTACGCATTTTTCTTCTCTTTACCGTCTTTATCTTTCGCGCGATGGTCACGCGCAAATGCGAAGACGTTGTTCTTGAAATTCGTGATCTCGGGGAACACGCTCTTGTATTTGCCTTCGGCTTTAGCCTTGGCCTGGGCGTGGAGGTTTCGGGTGGCGGCATGTAGGCCCATGTAGTCGCTAGCGCAGAGACTAGTCAGAACAGCGTCGTAGCGCTGCTGGAGAGAAAGGCCTTGGGGTAGGCTGGATAGATTCGCCATTTTATTGGAGGTGGATGGGGGAATTTAAGATTTAAGCTGGCTGAGATTCTGATTAGGTGTCCTGAATGTCTTCAGAGCAGTTAGAATACTGTGAGGAAAACGGGTATGTGGTAAGACTTACAATAAGCCTAGGGGTAGGCTGGTTGTCTTCCGAGTTCTTTGCTGCTTGTGGTTTTGAGGTGTCCTAGATGTCTTCGAAGCTGTTAACCAACCGATCACAACGTCAGGATAGCGGGCAAACCTACTAGTAGTCTTGGCGTGGGCTGGATGTCTTCGGGGCGTGTTGCAGTTCAAGGGTTGGTTGTGTTGGGCTGTGGATATACTATGCGTATGAGATTGGGGTGAAGAATCATGGTGGGAAGAGCAATTACTTTTATATCTAACTGTAGAACGCGCTATAATGGGGTACCATGAAGACTGTACGAGTTCCATACTTCATCGCGACGACGGTAACGATCTCGCACATCGCAGCCCTTCGCACATCCAATCGAATTATGTCGACTTTTGGACAGTCTAGACCTATTTGAGCCCAGGTACACCCCATACCGTTGCATGTTGCAGACTGCTACCACTATTTCAAGGTCGATAGGTCATGCGTGAGCAAGAGCCATACTTCACACCTCACGATGCTTGGGACGTCCGAATGAATTATGTCGATTTTTGGAGAGGTCTAATCCTATTTGAGCTCAGGTCAATGTTGCGGCCTGCGAAGCCTTCATCCCCTGGCTGTGACGTTGATAGCGCGAGATCTGATTCGTCAGTTTCGGCAGTTGACCCAATGTCTGCATCTGCTTCCTGAAGTGTTGACTGCCACAGAGGCCTGTGCTTCCCGGCCATGGATGCCCATCGAACCACCATCGGAATTTTTTTCATGGAGTACCAGAAAACCGAGTGAATGAATCTATGGGTCGTCAGTGCTTGATTAAGCTGCGTCCAGGGTAGGTGACCATACTGAGCACTAACGTCGCCTTGTCGATGTCGACATGTTTCCAGGCGCAATTGTAGACGCCGTTCCATGCGAGACATTCACGTCTTTGGTGTGTAGACGATGGTCACGGTCTTGTCGGTTTCCACCTTTTTCATCTCGCTGCGAATTTGCGAGTCGCGTTCTGGCACCGTCGACGTAGTGGCTCCCGAAGTCTCAACGCGTGGTCTCCATACCATAGTCCAGACTTCTTCGATGAGATTCCATGCGTAGTTTGCGGCTCCTTGAATCATGGGCCAGATCGGCTGTTGGTGGTGGTCGTCCATTCCGTGTGCGGCTGTTGGCGAGGCAGGCGCGACTACGAGTCGCGTCGTTGTTTGGGAGCGGTCGAGTGGAAGAAGCGGTTCTGATTTCTTGAGAGCTTCCTGTTGTGTCTGTATGTATGTAGGTGTCGCGGTGTTGGTGAAATTTGGAGGTCGCACAAAGCCAAGAGATAAGGATCTAGATAAGGTGAGCGAAAGCGGCGGGTCACGAGGATGGGTCAAAACTGCGGAAGAATTTTTTGTGTATTCACGAAGCTTCAGAACATATAATGAAATGTATTCGTGATTTTTTCTAGTGCTCCAATGCACTCTATTCATGATGAATATCATGATGAATTTCTCAGAAACTAGCCCGCGTTCCAACACCAAAGTCCGTCCTTGAAAGCCAACATGATACTAAAGCCTGAAGGAAAAACCTTGAATTCAGTCTAAGGATGTTCAGTATAGGGAGTGCAAGCGCCAATGTATACCTTGATGGCAACGATTTTCGGATCGCGGAGTCCTCCCACAACGGGCGCCATACCCAGCGCGGCGATGAGGGCGTCGAGTTGAGGGACTGTCAAAGCCTTGAGCGCGTCGACAGTTGCCGGAAAGGGGAGGGCGAGCATATTGGTAACGGGATGACGAAGTGGCGACAAAGGATGGACGTTGGTGAACAGGCGATTATTCTGCGCAATGGCGGCGTTGTTGAAAATGCTGGCCGATGTCTGGAGTATAGTAGTATCGATGCCGGCGAGATGGTTGTCGATGCCAGCGAGACGGTTGTCAATGCCATCGAGTCGGTTGTCAATGCCATCGAGACGAGCGTTCATGTTGGCCAGTTGCGCTTGGATCTGGGTGAGGATGTTGAGAGTCTGGTTGTCCTGTGCGATTGCAGGGACGTTGCCCATGAGAGTGAGGCCGTTGCCGAGAGCGATCGCGCCCGCAGCCATGGCTGCGAAGGCTGGTAGGTGGTACTAATCCCTGCCATCTCGGAGTCTCGCGAGTTTGTCGATTTTGCGTCTGGAGAAAGTGATTGGGGTGTTGAGTCGAGAGCGTCGTAGTGATCTGTGGCTTTGGTTCGCAGGGTTAAAGGCTTTGCGGGTGCGTTCATCGTCATCGTGCTAGCTCGCTATCGTGCGGTAAAGATTGGTGGCTGCCTGAGGGAGAACGTTTGCGTGAGGTTCGGAACCTAAGCGCAGTGACTGGTTGCCGGGCCGACGCCCGCCTGCTTCTACAGGGTCTTTCTTGCGGACGTCACATGCGACGTTTTCGCGCTTGACATCTATATCGTAAATTTTTGCGATCATTGTTCTTAGCTGGGTTTAAATTTGAGGGAGGCTGACAAGTACTGTTTGGGTGGGAACAGAGAGAAAGCGAAGACAGGGATAGAAGGAGAGGGGTCGGGCTTGGGGCGCATTGGAAACGAAATGATGGGTAGTTCATGAGACATCGTGAGATTTGAGAATTGTGCAGTTGCAAAAATACGAAATATTGAACTTTGAGATTGGTACGTAGAGAAAGCAAGCCAGCCATCCTGAGCGCCAGAGTCCACCCAAAGAGGTTCCAATGACAGCTCATCCGTGACAGCAAGTCCTCCAAACTCCATTGCAAACGCTCACGGCTCACGGAAAATAAGCAACGATGGCGCTCTTCAAAGCCACGATCTTGACCTCCTTGAACGACGACAGGAGGCATCTCCAAAGCAGCGATGATGGCATCTAGCTGATGGACTAGCAAGGCCTTGAGGGCATCGCCCGTTGCGGACCAGCCGTTGATAGGCGTGTTCGTAGCTACATCCCCAACCCTGGTTTGGGTGCCTAGCGCTGTTTTTGAAAAGTCTGTTGGCCAATTGCAACTCTAGCATTAAGGTAGTCTCGCCAATTAGAGCTTCAGCATCGCTAAGCGAGTGATTTCACGTTAGGCACCCGAACCAGGGTTGGGGGTGTATGGCGTGGAGGGGAGTGAGCGGCTGGGTACTGTCGTAGACGCGGTCGTTTTGTATAATTGCCTCGGTGTTGTACATGCGAGCTTCCAGACGATCGAAGCGAGCGGTCATATCGACGAGCTGCCTTTGGATTTGGGCGAGACTGGCGAGGATCTGATTGCCTTGTGCAAGGTCATTGGGCTTTGGTCGCATCGGAAGTGAATGAATAGGCGTATCTTCGATCATTCTCTGATTGAATCTGCTGGTCGCAAGTCGTGACACTATGAAGGATTCCTGAAATGAGGAACGTTTGAATGAATGATGTGAGAATTGGTTGCGTAATCCGTATTGCCGAGGCCCACCTTCCCATTGGCTACCACTCTATTTGGGTCTACCGAACACTCTTTCCAAGGTTTGATACGATCGGAAAGAACAACTGAAGGCACTTCCAAGAGGACCAAGAGAACAATAATATCTTACGAGACAATGTCACAGCGCGGCGGTCCCGACAACAGGGGTCTACTGAAGCAGGCTCGCTCGACACTGCGCACACTTGTAACGAGTGTTGTACCGCGAGTGTAGCTGCTTATCAAGACAGTCGCTGCAGTACACATGAATACAGCCATTGAGCCTACGCATGTGCAGGAGAGCATGACCGCCAACGGAGCAAGTCGCATTGGACATGTTCCGAAAGACGGTGCTCACCTCGTCCACTTCGACATTATCAGGGCCAGTAAGCTTGTCTACGAGGTCAGCTGGCTCGTACTCTTGCCACATTTCGTCGTCGCTGTCGTCAAAATCTTCGTCTTCATCGTCCTCATCATCCTCAGTTTTCCAAAAGTGGCTGAGAAGAGGCGTTGCGTACGAGAAGAAGGTCGCGATGTGACGATAGAACGGCTGTAGATCTGCAACAAGTATGTCGATGTCAGTGTCTACAGCAGCGCCTGCTGTCGGATTCAACTTGTCCATCAGAACTTTGACGGCTGCGTGGACTTGAGAGAGAAGCAGTCCCTTCAAGTCATCTGTGAACAGATCAGCAGCACGGACGCCCGAATTCGCAGGTATCAAGCTCTAATAGTGTTAAAGGCGATGCGACCAAATGACCTTCGCGAATTTGATAGCTTCCTTGGTTTCGAATTCTGGACGTTGAGTCATGATTTGCGTGTCGTCCAGATTCGCCGCCATGGAGTTGAGGGCGAGCAGCGTCTTTGCCACGTTTGGAACGAGGAGTTTTTCCATCAGGTCTGTGGTGGATATCTCTATGCCATGATTTGTGTAGGCCGGATCGTTACCATATACGCTCGGGGAGAAGATCTTGGCGTGAAAGGCTTGGACCACAGCGTATAGGTGCTCGAATTCGGCGTCCGGTGCCTGAATTCGGCGTCCGGTGCCTGGTAGAAGTTGCGACCCGTGCGAAGCAGTTCTGAGAGATTTGCAGCCGCTTCGTCTGGATCCTGCGAGTCCCATACGGCCATGTCGCCGCGGTCCGCAAACGCCCCAGCAACTGTGTCGAAGGCCGATCGGAATATCAAGGCCCATTCTCCGCGACCAGCTTCGTGCAGTGCATCAGCTTCCTCGGGCGATGGAAGCTTTTTGTCGAGCCGATACAAAGCTAGTGTAGGCCACATAATGCAGGTGCTGTCAGTGCAGTGGAAATTGCTATGTGCGTTGCTGGTTATCTTGACTGTGCTAAGGTTGTGCTTCTTGTTGCTTGCGATGCAGTCTGTTTGATGAATGGTTTGACGCTGATGGGAAGAGGTTGACCAAACCTCTTGACTCCCCAGGAAGCCAGGCATGTAGTGAAATTGCGTGAGCTATGCATGAACGCCTGTTCATGCGCAACTGTGAAAGCAACGCTCGTCTGTTGCCTCACACCATCATTGTGAAGGGACTTTTGTCAGCGGATGATTGAATATATACTCGGTACTCGAAGCTGGACTGGCATTGTGTCGTGTAATTCACTCAAGTGAAATGTCGAGTCCAGTCCGTCATGCCTGCGAAGGCCATGGTAAACGGCATTGTAAAATACATGGTGGTAATGTCGAGGAGGTAGGTTCTAAGGATATATATCGATTTGATGCAATATCCGCATATGAAGGCGGAGGCCGCGAGAATGCATGGTCATCGTGCAAGTACAACTCCTAAGTAGGCGGTAGAGTCCATCCAAACCTAAATGGTAGCGATGAGAAGCAAGGGGCTCAAAACCTTTGTGAGATAGGGTCCGTATCTTCAGATGAGGGTAGAAAAGCTCAGATATTACTCTTGGGCGGTGTTTGCCGCTGTTTGTTGTGATGGTAACAAACCAGAAAAAGGTTCCACCGGCATCGCGCAGTCATTGTGTGGAGAGATCCCGAATGTACAATGAAGTTTTCCGTACGCGTCCTGCACACAGGCTGTTCCTGGCGAAAGAACAAAGGTGATGATGATAACTGTTCTACAAGCAGTGTGTGTCTGAGCAACGATGAGATGATTTGGAGCAACCGGAAGTCGCGTACGGTTTCGGATCGGAACCTGCAGATCGCCGAGGCTAACTTACCTACCTACCGGTACATGAGCTTTTGTCGATCTCCCCGTTTAACCTTCCGTCTACCTTTGATGAACCATCGTGAGCACCGATGAAAGATTGGAACCCGAACTGGATCGACAATGAACAAATCCCTCTGTACGTCACGAAATTCCCTCTCTTTCGCAGAAATGATCCCTCGAAAGACTTTGGTTTGTTGGTGGCGCACTGCTAGGCATTACCGAGCCGCGAGGCTCCGACGAAATCGCGTCTAGAGTCGAGCTGCAAGATGCAGTCTACCTCTCTTCTGAAATAACAGTGACTTACCAACTGAGGTTTGAAGCAACCTCGGTATCTCCGGCCCTCACTCTACGACAAGTCAAGCTAGACGTTCAATTTATGTATGGTATCTCCAACGCATCACGTCCCAGCGAATACGACACCACAAGACTTGCAGCGTCGTTTTGAGGCTGAGACCAGCCGCGAACACCTGCGTAGAAGTTTAGTTCAGTAAGTCACCATCTTCTCTATGTAGTCAGTTCTGTTCTTACGATTAACGATAGTGTTGTTGTACGGCAAAAGTACAACAGTTATGGTAGCCAAGGCTGAGGCTTTATGAACACATGAGAACATGAATGTATATGGTACCGAGGCTCTCTACCATACACACCTAGACCCCAGAGGCTCTGCGAAGCAGCCACACAGTTCTTAATACTACCAATCGGCACGTTCTCATTACTAGTCTGGCCGCCGGTCAACTACGCGTTTGTCGGGGCACACGAACACCACACCTCGGCATCGTCTTAGGTATCGTGACTTACGCAAGATCGAAACTCATGCGAGCAGACCCAGAGAATATGATATCGACGATGAACCATGTGGTAGTTCCCAGGCGGCCCCTCCAAGAGCAGGATGATCCAAGCGAATGCTTCTCTACTTGCATCGCAGTTGACACCCAAGGCTTTGCATTTCTCGGCATGCCGTAATATTCCTGCGCTCTGCACTACTCACATTCTTTCTTTCATCGCAGGCCGCTGTGTGACTCGTCACGCCAAGGCAATCGAAAATTGAAATATCAATCTTGGGGCGCAGTGTTTTTTACGAATCCAACACTTGAACATTAAATGGTCTTCTAGATTCCCGTCCCCATGGTCCACCGGTTGATGTGGCTTACCACATTGAGCACAAATTCCGTGGTTCTGGTGTCATCCACGACACTGACACTGGGATATGGCCTGCTGCCACACTTTCGAACTGGTTTAGTTCATTCCAGATACGTCAGTTCCTCCGTGCGGGGCCCCGCATTAGCCACTACAGCAATGATCGCCACCTTGCTCGGCGGCGCTGCAAGCTTTGTGGTGGCATTTGCGCCGCCTTTGTTAGTTTCCATGAGGCTGCGGGGTCGATCACCCCACAACCAATGAGCTTGAAGCACTCCGAAGTAACCGCGGCTCTTCGACGTCGAACTTAGATCTGTCACTCGTGCGTCCTCATTTCCGTATGTGTTCGCGGTGAGCGCGAAGTAGGAACAGCGCTTGTTTATGTGCGCCGCCGATCTGGGCGGGTAGCCCACCGAATACTTATTGTTTCCCTCGTGCCACCTGCATTCTTTCACAAACTCTCCGTCAGATTGGAATACCGTTTACATGATGCACGAAACACTTCGAGAGCCTCATGGCGCACACGATGTCGAGAAGCGCACCTATGATGGTGAACAGCTGGACAATGTCGAGACACACTCGCCGGCAAGCGAGGGAGAGAAGGCCAGGCGGAACAATCTCGACTACACCAAGACGGGTAGCCGTGTTGTGCACGAGAAGGTGAGTTTTACAGAGCCATGCGGGCGAGAAACGATGTTAATGCCTTGCCCAGATGAACGCCAGACTTTTCATGACACTGACGTGCATGTCTTTCTTATGGGTTGGCTCGCAAATCCCACTGTTCCTCTTCGGTTCAGTACTCCCACTTATCTACCAAGACATTGGCGGTGTCGACCGTTGGGTTTGGTTTGTTATCGCATACCTGATCCCCAACGCTGCCCTTTGTCCGTTTGTGGGTGCGCTTTCCGATCTCTTTGGGCGACAGAAGGTGGCCATCGTCGGTCAAGTTTGCCTCATCGTCGGGCCCATCATCACGGCTACGGCAAACTCGATGAACATCGCAATTGGTATGTTCTCAGAATCGACTCAAGATGCCATATGCTAACAATTTCCAGCTGGCAGCGTATTCTCTGGTCTCGGTGCAGGGCTCAACGAACTTATCGCGCTCGCCGGAACTGGCGAAGTCGTGCCCGTCAAGGACCGCGCCAAGTACGTCGGATTGGTGGTCCTCACGATCTTGCCGTTCTGTCCATCGGTCATTTACGCCCAGTTGATTGCACAAGCAAGCAATTGGCGATACAACGGCATTCTTATCGGTGTATGGAACTTCATCGGCCTGCTACTCGTCATTTTCTGCTACAAGGATCCGTCTCGCTTGACTGAGGACTACACCGCTCGCCATGTCCTCCGCGAGGTCGACTACATTGGCGGTCTTCTCAGCACGATCGGCATCACCTGCTTCATGATGGGACTCCAATGGGGTGCTTCTCAGGTGAGTCTAGAGCCCCCATTCGTATACAATCGGTGAATCTAATGATACGCAGTATGAATGGGGCAGCCCGCACAATATTGCCCCTCTCATCATTGGTATTGTCTTCATCATCGCATTCTTCGTGTGGGAGGTCAAGGGTGCGCCACACCCAATGGTTCCGCGCGCCCTGTTTAGCAAAGCCAAGAGGACAATGATCGTCATTCTTCTCATCACCTTCCTCAGTGGTGGAAACTTCTTCGTTCTGCTGCTACTGTGGCCAACTGAGATCTACAACGTCTACGGTGAGTTCATCCTTGACCCTGAATTAACATCAAACTAACGAATTCGTAGGTGAGGATCCAGTAGGCGTCGGTCTTCGTGGCCTTCCGATCGGTTTTGGCATCATTCTTGGCGCCGTTATCTGCCTCGTGCTCATTCCTGTCACTAAGGGACGCATTCGCATCCTACTCATCGCTTTCACCGCCATAATGACCGCATTCACTGGCGCCATTTCCGTCGCGACACCGGACAACCTGACTACAATGTATGCCATCGTAACGATAGCATCTATTGGCTGCGGTGCGGTCATTATCCCCTGTTCGATCATTGCGCAAATTGCCTGCCCCGGAGAGCTCATCGCGACCGTCACCGCCATCACCCTCAGTCTCCGCTACGTCGGTGGCGCGATCGCCTTCGCCGTGTACCTAAACCTGTTCTACTCGAAGGCGGAAGAACACCTGACGCACGAGCTTGCCGAGAAGGTCCTCGCGTTCGGCGGTGTCATGAACCCTCTCACGCCTGCTGGAATCCAGGCCATCACAGACGTCACAAAGGCGATGGGTGACGCTAGGTTTGAATATGTGAAGAACTACCTTGCGACGGGTCCTGCCAACTTTGTCCTGGACCGGACAGCGTACCCCATGGTTCTCGCTGCATCGCAGAAGGCGTTCTCAGAGTCATACTCACTGGTGTATTACGTCAGCATTGCTTTTGGTGGACTTTCCTTCATCTTGAGTTTCTTCGTCGGAGATATTGGGCCCCTACTGACGGCACAGATCGAAAATCCGCAGTAAGGGTCTCGATTTTAGACCTGAAACAAGTCATGGTGCATAACACAACTGGACAATATGGCGTGGTGTAACATTGCCGCAGGCCGCAGAGTCACAGATACCCTTCTATAATGAATAATGAAATGCTTAAATTGTTTAACAATAGCGTTCGTCGCTTTTGGGTGCTCTTTCCTTGGTACACAATATAAGTCATCAGGTAACCGCAACCGCAACCACCAATCACGCGAACACTCTCCATCTCATTACTTTTTACCAGAATTAAATCTCGCAAGTACAACACTCTCCATTTGCAACCCTCCCAGCCTCGAAGACATGGACGCTGCCGCAAGCAATCGCGAGCCGACGAATACCTGCGACGCCGGGAAAACTCGAATGCACAACCACATGCAGGAGCTAGCAATCACAAACATCGCACTAGTTCTGGACCGCCATCAAAATCATCAGCCTCATCCGCCCTCAAAGCTAAGCAAGAGAAGCGCAAATTACGAACCACCAAACTCCCATCGCTAGACTTGAACATCCCCCTCGACGAGTTTGCGGAATTCACCGCACATCTGAAGTCGTCGCAGCGCATCTTCGCACTGATTGGCGCCGGACTATCCGCATCGTCTGGCATCACAACGTACCGCGGTAACGACGCTCGTCTCTGGCGAGGCATGGAGCCGTCGACGCTGAGCGATATCGAGTCGTTCTGGAAAGACCCGGTGCTGGTGTGATGGCTCATCAGCGACATGATGCGAAGTGCTCAAGAAACGTTGCCGGATCGGGGACATGTCGCGTTGGCGAAGCTGGCGGCTGTGATGAAGGGGACTTTTGCTGTGAATCAGAATATTGATGGTACGTGCAGCAAGCTGTCTTGCATGATGAAGTGTGCTAATGCTAAACGCAGGTCTATGCCAACGTGCCGGGTTTCCCGTTTCCCAACTCGCTCAAATCCACGGCACGATGTTCGAAGTAAAATGCGCACGAAACATTCAAGGCCGCTCTGACGCCTGCGCCTACACTGCACCCGCGACGAAGCCCATCGTACCGGCCTTGACCATTCCCTCTGATCTCGACATAAGCGACCCCAACAATAACCTTCCATCTGTGGCCAGAGCCGAGCTTCCACACTGTCCATTATGTAACTTCCCCATGCGCCCCGCCGTCGTCCTCTTCGGCGAGTCGTCCCCCCAGCGATGTCACATACAAAATATGGGACTTCACGTCCGCGGGACCAATCGACTTGAGGCTCGCGATTGGAACAAGCGCGGTTGTTTTGCCGGCTGCAATGTACATTCCCATCGCGCGAAATGCGGGCGCACGGGTGGCGTACTTCAACTTGGAGGAGTGTGAAGATGAGCCGGGCAGGGTGTGGGCTGGGGATTGGATGTTTGCGGGCAATGCGAGTGAGTTGGTGCCGGAGTTGCTGAAGGGTGTGGTGGGTGTTGTTGGGTAAAGTGGGAGAGGACGGTGTGTTTGTGATGAAGGGGAGGGACGAGTCGCGTGGGATTGCAATATACGACTTTATATGACTTGGTATTGCTGATTACTAGACGTACTACGCAACATATTATGCAAGGACCTAACGCATAAGTTCTTGCTCTCCCCGCTCTTCAAACCCGCCATTTGAACCACTCATCCTTCTCCGCCTCCGTCAACTCTCCCATCAACTCCATCATCTCGCCACACACGCGCTCATATCGCTCTTCGAGCCCAACCACCAATCCTTCCAGCTTTTTCATCGGCTCTGCATATTCCGTCATGACCACGTCGCGTTCTTTTCCGCACAGATATTTCGTGTCTGCGAGCACTAGCGCGTTGCCAAACTTTTCACGCTCAGTCTCGTACTTGCTCATGATGAGGTTGACTTTGGCATCACGTTCCTGCTTCAGGTTGGTCTTGTCTCGAGCAAGTGTGGCGAGGACGGTAAGGGTGGCGGTCTGGTCGTGCATGAGGCGATTAAGTTGTGCGGTTTTCGGGGTGATTGGATTGTTTGTGGTGAGGGTCTTGGGTGAGGGTCTTGGGTGACGGTGTGGGTTGGGAGATGGTGTTGCCCATGTTTGAAGGCTGGGTTTGGGGATGGGGGAGGATGTTGGGATGGGAGCTTCACAATGAACAGTGGCTGGGGATCATGCATTGTCCAGACTGTGATGTTGAGGTCATGAGGACGGTAGCAAACTGTTTACGACATCTCGTGCATACGAGTAGCGAACAAATCATCTGAGACACCACCCGTCTTTTCGCATTTCCTCACGCTTTCCAGATGTTTCACACGCGTTGTGAGCAAGAAGAAGCAGGAGTCGTGAATAATTCAGCCTGATGATACGAGCAGCAAACCGATTCATAAGGTCCCACGACCGACGGTTTTTTCATCAGATGTCGATTTTGGCTCAGGAGGCAAAGTTCGATCTGGGGGTGCCCTCCGTTTAGTTGCTCGCACTATACCCTTGCACTTACACCCAGACACAGCTTCCCCATTGTGCCAGATGGTGGTATTAGCATTTAAGAAGTAGAGTTCATATGTAGTTCCATAATCTACAGATTCTCAGAGTCACAACCACGAACCAAAGTTTACCAGATGCGTGTGTACCCGAAATTCGAACATGCCATATCTCTCAACATTTTATAGTTTTTCAATCCTCGCAGTTTCTACACAGTCTTAACAACTCCCTCTACTCTCCCATACCCAATTCACTCCTTAAACAGCCACCCCCTCTTCTCCTCCTCCGTCAACCCTCCCAACGTATCATCCATCTGCGCCCTTAGAGCCCTCCGCGTAGCAAGTATCATTTCCATAGTCTTGTTGAACGCCGCCATGCGTCTCTTATGCGCCTGATATTCATTGTCCATTGTGATTCTGAAACTGTCGAAGTCTTGAAAAGTTTTGTAGTATCGCGCTTTGGCTTGGACGTATTGGTCGCGTGTTAGGGGCGGCATTGCTAGGGGTTAATGTGTGGGGGTGACGGATGGGCGTGGGATACTTTTGTAGGATAATTGGGATGTGCTTGTGGGAAGGGCTTGTGATGGGGTGAAAACGGTGAGAGTCAAAATTTGGAATGGCTGCATCGTCACGCGCAAGACATATTTGCTATGACTTCTGCTTCCATGTCCTCCATACTTCTTAATTCGCCCCTTTTCCATTTGCCTTTGCATCAGCAACTCCCTTCCTCACCGCAGCTTCATCAACCATCATCATCAACAAGCCCTTTATCTCCTTCTCTGTCAAACTGCTCATTATGTCTTCCAGCTGCGATTCCAACGCGCTGCATTCCATGGTCGCTGCGTCCTTAGCCCTGTCAAGCATGACGAAGCGCCCGCGGGCTTGTTCCATCTGGCGCTGCAGTTTCTGTCGCTCTTCGGTGTGTTTGTTGAATTCTCCGATGCTCTGGTAATATTACACTTTGATATTGACGAGGTCGTTGTATGTGAGCTTGGTCATTGTTGATGCTGCTGATATCCGACGATGCGAGGGTTTGAGGGTGTGAGTAAAAGAATAGCCCTGTAACAGAGAGAAGTATGGTCTTTATCGTATGCAGAACGCCAAGTTATGCCGCAAACCTGCAGATCCAGACCCCAAACTTCTGGCAAAGCAGTTGTGTAGTCCTCAATCAACCCGAAAGAGACTGTGTGATGTGGTAAATTAGGTCTAAACAGGACTCGTTGCTCCACTCCCTTCCCTTGTCGCGCAAGCCGTCTCCTCACCACGTCGCCTATCATCCGCCTTTTTCGCGTCCATAACAGCCGCATCAACCGCATCATGCAGATCGATGTGAAAGAATGGCCGTTCGACGCCATAGATCGGCGTGTACTGCACTTTCTCCTCTGACACATCGGAGGCAGGAGCATGCTTAATGCTCCCAGCCTCAACTGTCGCGCGTCGTCCTTCCTCTTCCCCCCTCCTCAACTCCGCTAACTCTTCCGTCACGACTGTATACGCTGGACACCATATCCCTGCGCTATCCACGCTATCTTGCGCCGGGTATCCGAAGCCTGCGCACGATAACGCCCTCCTCGTCCAACTGTTGTGTACGCCCGCGAAATGCCACTCCACCAGCGCTGGCTCCGCGTATCGATCCAAGCTTTTCCTCAGCTCTACCAAACCATTCAGACTTGTGATGTCCATGACATTGACCGTCGAGAAGTCCAGTACAATCGCCTTCAATGTGGGAAGGTTATCATCGCGGTTCTTGGAGGCAGGAGCTTCGCACCATAGTCGGTCCGAGGGACGCACGCCATTGTCAATCTGGGTAGGGCGTGTGTGTGACTTGATGTATGTGGTGAGATAATCAATGTGTGACGCTTGATTGATGTAGTTAAAGTTCTCGGTGAAGCGATAGATGAAGACGCCTGGATATGCCGGTTCAACCTCTACCTTCGAATTGAGATTTCCGCTCGCGTCGTAAGGAAGATAGACGCGTCGTGTTTCCTCGACGCGTACCTCATTACTGTCGCGTACGACACGCGATACGCCAACTGCGCCGCGGAACCGGCCTGGGTTGCGCGCCATGCGGAGAAGAAGCATAGCGAAAGACAAGCCGACGGTGACGTAGATAGCTGTCTCCAGATTTGTGAAGAAAGCGATGGCCACGCCGCAGACCCAGATGAAGAGCTCGAAGGGCGAGAAGTGCCAGTATTTGATGAGTGACTTTGGAGCCGTGATGAGATTGAAGGTACAGTGGATGATCAGACCTGCAAGAGCTGCGTTGGGGATGAAGAAGAACACGGCTGTGAGCGCGTAGAGAGCCAGGACTAGCACCATTGCACTGAACAAGCCAGCAAGTGGTGTGCGCACGGCGGCTTTCGAAAGAACTGCAGAGGCGCCGAATGAACCGGTACATACGTAGCCTCCGAAGAAGGGGCTGAGCATGTTCGACGCACCTTGTGCGATCATTTCTTGCGAGGGAACAATAGTGTAGCCGAAAATACGGCCGAAGGACTTTGCGATGGCGATGTGCTCGACTATCAGAATGATGATTATCGCGGGTAGCTCGGAGGCCACGAGGCCGAAGAGTTTGGTGTCCATGGGTGGCACGCCGGCGTGGCTGAAGCCTAGTCATGCGTTAGCCGAGATGGGTAAGGATATGGAGATTATCTCACCTTTGTCAATGTGGCCGACGATGCGGAACTTCCTCTCTTCCGGGGATGCAGTACGGTGTACAAGGTAACTGATGAGGGTATAGAACAAAATAGCAAACGTCAATCGTAATGATGAAAGCAGCGACCAAACTCTTTTCTTCGTCGGCTGCCGCACTTCCATCTTTGCGCATATTTTGCGGATAACGTGGAGCAGCACAAGGCACGAAATACCAACAGCAGCATCCAGCTCTGTCCTAGGCAGCCCTTTCAGTGTATTTACATACACTTTATACGGCGCCTCGCGTGTATTGATACCCGGGATGCCCAGCACAGTTGGTAGTTGCGTCGAGATGATGGTGACGGCAGCGGAAGTAACAAAAGCGGATATTGGAATGTAAGGAATAAACTCGATCAACCAGCCTAGACGCAAGATACCGAGCACGAAAAGGACAGCGCCAGCCAGGAAAGAAAGGGCATGTGCAATGTGCTCAGGCTTGTAGACACCTGGATGTTCGGCTTGGATTTTGTTGATGACACCTCCAACGAGCAGAGATCCAACGGCTGTAGTCTGTAACATTGTTAGAATCTTATATCAACGCCGATATTGTGATTGAGAACGTGCGTACTCCAATGACGATATCCTTGCTCGTCCCAAACACCCAATATATACACGCCCCCGTAAACGTAGTATACAGCCCAAAAGCAGGCGTAAGCTCCGCAAGCAATGCATATGCCATAGCCTGCGGCACAACCACCAGTCCAACAGTGATGCCAGCGATCAAGTCTCCCACCAGCCAATGCACATTGTACCTGCGCACCCACCTCGCGCTCGGAAACAGCTCGGAGACATACTCAGCGACGCCCGCCGAAGATGGCACCAAGTCTTTGAACCACTCCGCGACACTTGGATCCTCTTCGCAGTACGTGGCGTTGATGGTCTCGCGGGCGATTTGTTCCAGTGACTTCGCTGTGGTTCTCTGGCTTTTCGAGTACATGCCGAAAGCCGTCGTCGCTTTTTCGCTGAGGTATGTCTTTATTCTGTTTCCAATCATGGTGCGGCCAGATATCGAGGAGGCCTTTTGGGGGGGTATAGATCATGTGTGGTGTGGAAGTGGTGATGTGAGGATCGCGGATATATGCGAAATTGATGATATGAATACTCGAGGATCTTGCAATTACTGCACTGGGACCGAGCAGCTGTCAAACATGCGAACGCGTGCTACTAGAAAATGCGTGCGCGCACTGTCATTGTTAATGCCTGATGCGGTCGGAATTGTCGCCGACAGGCCGAGGCGCTCGGGCGAGAAAACTTGGCGACAAGCTCACCGCTTTGCTTCGTCACGTCGTGTCAGTGCTAAAAGTGGCAGGTGCGCGTGTAAGTTGCTCTTTTCGTCAATGTTTGGTGCTGTGCTGTGTCGAGTTAGATAGTATTTAGTTGTGCTGCATGTCTCTTTGCACATTGGAAGGTCCGGGGTCAAGTGCATAGAGTTCTGCGGCATCTGGGTGGTATTGACCTTGATCGTGACCTTGCACATCCGAATGTCAATCGATGAAGCAGCGATCGAGCGACGGAGCGATTGTGTGTGGATCTGGAAATGCCAAGATGATGGCCCGCGGGCAACCTAACAGTTACTTACTAAAGTTTGGTCGTCAACATCCAACGCCAAGACGAATGACACATACGAACCATGGTTTTCAAAGAACGGAGGAAATGATGTCCGAGAAGAAATGTGACACTCTGAATACGCCGAATGTGCAGATGCTAGTTCATTATACATGACTTCGTTAGGGCTGTCATACCGTGATCGCACGCGTGCTGCTCCCCTCCCTTACATGTCTGGAAGATCTATCGGCTCTCCTACTTGCTCTCGACGTCTGACATATCATCGTATCCATCTTCATCCTGCTCTTCGAGGTCTGGCATATCATCAGTATCTGCATCAGCCCCTGCATCGATCTCCTCATCATCCTCGTCCTCGTCCTCGTCCTCGTCCATATCCTCCCATTCCAGGTCGCCTTCATCATCGCTGTCGATCTCACCGTGGGCGTGGTTGTGCTGACATGCGAGCGCAGGACAAGTGCAGCATGTGCAGGGCATTTCCTTCCCACTATCGATCGCATGACGGGAAAGTAAGCCGTAGCCCAAGCGCTCACCACTAAAGCGCTGGCCATCTAAGAATGCCGACGCCGTTCCATCCTTGTTATCTGCGAGACGCAACTCATGAGGCGACAGATTTGGCGGTACATCAGCGGCATTGTCCTCGTCGTCCTCGGTGTTGCTGAAGGTGTATGTGACCTCATCCTCATCCTCATCATCGGCTTCTGCCAATTCAATGTCGACCTCGCCGTGACACCAGTTACAGATAACCTTGTACGTGTCGCTGCAGGTAATCGTGCCATCGCAGCGACACGGACGTGAATGTATGTGTGTCTTCTCCTTGTCTGGGACGCCACGCATCATGATCTCGGCATCGGATGCGGCCTCCTTCTCGTAGCACGCAACACAGAGCCATCGATCCAGGAAGCGCTTGCGAAAGGTACACGAACACGGCTCGTAGTTGCCCTGCGCTTGGTGGTGGTCGAAACAAGGCGGGCAGACAAGCTCTTTGCGTGCCTGAGCGACCATCTGGAAGAACATGACTAGATTATCGCCCTCGTAGGGTACGTTGGTGCGGCCAGCGGGAGTGATGTGGCGCTTCCCCAGGTTCATGTCGAGGATACGATCGATTGGCTCCGGATCGGCCATGGCGGGGATGTGCAAGGGAACGTGGAAGCGGCCCTGGTCATGATGCGGTTTGCTCAGGTCGGCTGGAAGATGCCAGCTTGAGTCGCTTACATCTGTGCCTTGGGAAGGATGGATAGCGAAGGCGGTAGGGTTCGTGAGGAAGTAGCCCACCCACCACCGGCGGTTGTCGAGACCATCATCTTGCATGAAGACCTGGTAAGTGACGTGTATGCGACACTCGTCGCACGTGTTGATACCGCACTCGGCGCATGGCTTTGATGAGACGTCAAAGCCGTCGCCACCGCAACCGAGGAACTTGTGCCACTCACGCGTCTTGCATGGGCAGTGCGTGGCCAGCCGCAGCTCCAAGCCAACGCCTGGACACAGAGTCTTACTAAGTAGGTTTGCCTTGGCCTGTGGCTCATGCATGCGAACCTGAGCATGTACGGCTTGGCAGATCGTGGTGAGAGCGATTAGATCATCAGGGCGGAGATGCAACACCAGATTCTGTGGGCATCATCAGCAGTTGTGCTGGATATACGCGCAGACTTCACTTACCTCAAGGAGCGGGTATTGGGTTAGAAATGTCAAGAGCGGTCGGCCGGCGTTAGCGGCAACCTCAGCCTGCTCCCAGCTCCGCATCGTGCCGAATTTTGTCTTCTTGTACGCCATCCAGTCCGGAATCCGTCGGAGCACCTGCAGGGGTGCACGATATGTGTGTCGAGAGATCTGGGTGTTGAGGCGCAACTGTGGTGCAGAAGCCGTGGAGATGGAAGTGCGACAAGGATCGCAAACAATCGCGCTAGTGCGCGCGATCACGTGACGTGACCACTCTCCGCAAAACTATCGGTCCACAGAGCTAGTTCCGCGTTTCGGTATCGGCAAAAGGTATTTCTTCACACTCCCAGTCCAACTCATGAGCGACTCAATGTATCTAGTCGTCTGTCAGGCTAGAAGACTCATATCGACAACATACTTATGCAACATCTGAACCTTCCTGCCCATCCGCCATTTGCAGGATCACAGTTCCTGCTTCTGGCAAATTTCTTTATCATTCTCTATGTATCCTGGATTTCGATCCCTTTTATAAAGCACATTTTGGTCCAACATCAGCAGAGATTACAACGAGACATGCATCGAATACCCGAAGACTGTTCGACAGTCTCTCGTTGCGTGTGAAAGTCTCAAAGATCTTTCCTTCCAGCCGCACTAATAATTGGGACATTGCCTTCACAAATAACCCTCCTGTCTCAAAATTCCTCATATCAAAACTTAGGCTTTCCCCGAAATCACACCAGCTTTCAATACCCTCCCAAGACCCTTCTCCAATCCTCCAAAACGTCCTCGACCTCCGGAGCGGATACTACCACACTCTCGAACATCTTCAACGACATTCCAACCTAGCGCCTGACTCAGACTTCAAGAATATCAACACCATAGCCCAGCACCACCGCAAGCACGAAGAGTGGTTAGCGCGGTGCCCGAATGCCGAGCGCCGCGCGTACATGAATCACGAATTCAAAGAATTTAAGTTATGAAGGGTGTTCAGTCATGTTTAGAGGGGAAACGTGGCCAACTAGAAGTGCAAGAAGTTGAAGCATGTGAAAAGATGGACGTTCCGGGGAAGAAGTGGATGGCGGCTTGTGCGCAGTTGTGGGGAAAGGAAAAGTTGGAGTAGGCTTTGATATGTTACTAGGATAACGTTAGGAGGTTGGGTGTATGCTTGTGTGGGCGAGAGATGGAGTGAAGAGGCCAACGTGTGAGTAAGTAAATGGACAGATTGGTGGGTCACTTGCGTTATAACTTGTTGCTTAGTTCTCAATTTCACAGCTTCTCGATATCCCATCACGTTAGCAAATTTGACTCAAATTTGTATAAAAAGGCTCTCCAGCGGTGTAGTTTACTCGGCTATTTCCTCGCCCTCACCTTTGTATGACTGATAGTTCGTGACTCCCGAAATTGGCCTCAAGTTCCCTATGCCGTACGCCTGCGGTTTATGCTCCGTCATCTGATCCGTGCAACTGCAGAATCGCGCTTCTCTCAATCATCTTTGTGAAAGCGCAAGCGATCTTCACACTGACTCTACGCCGCCTTCTGCTTCGTGGCCGTCGGCTTGACCACGCACTTGCGCAGCCGGCGTGTCGCAAAGTACGCTAGAATGAGGAACGCGCAGCCGGAGGTGACCGTCAGCTTGGTGCGGTCGCCCTCGACGTATGCGTTCCCATATCGGTATGAGGAGAAATGAAGATCCATGAGCTTGAGAACCCCAGCACCAGAGGTGGCGGTGAGTTGGGGCCACGCGACGTAGAGGAAAGCACGGGTGGCCATGACGGTCCAGGCGAGGAGGATTGGGGTTTAACATTGATGTGGCGCAGATTGTTGGTATTAGTATGCAGGTGTGGGTGTGGTTGTGGTACTCGTAAGTCGGAGGCTGTGGGGTGATTGGGGAATCGAGTAAGGATGAGGGTGAGAGGTTTACGGAGTACGTGGATGTCAGGCCATGGAAAGAAGAGTCGAAGCTGAAAATAAGCGAGCTACGCGAGACAAACGCTTACGATTGCGTCATACTTTGGAAGGCAAGTAGGGGTGAAAGCAGCGAGGGTTCGTGCGAGTACAGTGAGATACCAACATCGACTAGGCACGACATTCACCATGAAGATTCATTCTAAACATCTAAAACATGTGCCGTAGTCGCTTCAATTTCTATACCACCATGTTCAGCGTGTAGATATGCTCCGAGGCTAATTACCCTGCCACATCGTCTGCCCTTAAGTGGCCTCGAAATCGTATCCCTCGTCGCTTAAGCTCACACCCAGAAGCAAATTCTCACGTACCCCCTGTAGCGCAGCTAATTCATCTCGCGTCTTCTGCCGCGCCTCGTAGATAGATTCCAGAAACCGCCGGCCAACATCGTACACGGTGATCCAAGTGTTCGGCACGCTATTCGACTTTCTCCTGTGTAGCGCGCCCTTTGGTCGCTCGTCTAACGCTTCACCTGCAGCTTCGTCTTTCATTTCTTCCTGCTTCGGCTCGTCGACGATCTCGCCCTCACACCAGCCGCAAACCATGTGGAATGCAGTGACTGCCTTTTTTCGATGCACAAGCATCGGAAGGTCGTGACACCCACTAGGCGTAAGTCTTGCGTCTCTTGCGCCTCCTCCGCGCTGCTGCAATCCAAGCACGTCCACCGATCGAGATAATGCTTGCGGAGTGTACAGCCGCACTTCTTGGTGACCTTGGCCTTGGCGAAACAGTCTTTGCATCGGTGGCGTATGCGGCGCAGCGACATGGGTCGAAAAAGCTTGATGGTTTCGTTGTCACGTCCAGGCGGGCCCAGCAGCGTACCAGTTGCTTGGAGCAGGACCTGTCGTCCAATATCAGTGTCGAGCATGCGATCCATTGGCTCCGGCTTGGCAAAGGATGAGTCAACAAAAGGTACACCCACCATGCCTTGATCGTGTTGTGACCGGTAGCTGGCATGCCAGGGGCTTGAAGCGAGAGCTTCCTTGGGCGGAAAGAGTCGACGTGGAGTTGATTCACCGGCGATGTAGCCAGACCACCAGCGAGCTTCGTCAAGGCCTGGGTTCTCGAGGAGGGAATGGTACACGAGATGGAAACGCCACTCGTCGCAGGTATTGATGCCGTAATTGGAGCATGGCCGGCTCTGAATTAGCGCACCGTTGTCCAGGCCGCCGCACTTGCTGAGATTCCGAAAGGTTTCGTAGCCCAGCGCCTGGGGGCTTGTTTTTGTCTTCGACTGAGTGACCATACCATTTCCTGTGCACAGCGTCTTTGTGAGGAGATTGGCTTTGCTTGTTGGTTGATCAAGCTTCAAATGCCCGTATGCTGTGTTGCATGTTCCGGCAAGAGCGTAGAGATCGCTGGGGCGTAGGTGTGCGACAATGTGTTCGAGAACAGAATATGCTCCCATTATATTCAGCAGGTGATTGCGTTGCGTGCGGTGGCCGGCGGATTCCAGGGCTGAGTGACAGTGACGGACTAGTCCACAGAATTTCCGTGTAAGTGGAGTCGAGATGAGGAGTGGGCCTTGCGGCGCTTTTCTGCGCGAAGTGCCACAAGGTCGCCGCTCGAGAAAGAGTTTTTGCGCTTGGGTGCCATGGTCGTTGTGAGTAGTTGAGAAAGGAAGATGCGGTGATATCGTCAACTGGCGGGGCGAGGAAGTTTCAAGTATTGGGAAGGATCCGAAGAGCAAGTGCTAGTGTGCAGCGACAGGCTACAGTGAAAGTAGCTTTACGTGAATTAGGGCACCTGGCAGTGAAGCATTGTGAGACTAGCGTTCTGACCTGGAAGAAATCAGCCACACCCAAACATTGTTTGAGACCATAGCAGACCTACACCAACGCATTGTAGATGGCATCCGCAGGGATCTCTACCAAAGTGTATATATCAGATAGTTTGAATCGACACGGGAGGGCTCTCACCCAGTCTGGCCTGGCAGTCTTCGAGCTTCGAGGTACACGACGTTAAAGGTTCTCGGGTATCGAGTTATAATACGCACAAACTGGTTGCGCTCGGTCGCAAACTTTAATGAGTCAGTAACGTGTAGTACTTTGACACACTAGGATGCTTGCCTCATCAAACATAATGCCTGACGTTTTGCAATTGCAGTTGTGTGCGAACCTTGCTTGTTTGGAATTTGCGCACCATGGTTTACGTACATGACGCAAAAGCCAAATCTTGAACGGCCTCAATGTGATTTTTTGAGCTATCTCTGCCGGGCTACGAACGAGAAAAATGCGCAGGAAGATTGCGATAGGTCGCACCTCTTTTGGTGTTCGCACACGACCGCAGTGGAAGTGTCGCGCGTGCTGTCAGTGTAGCTCGCAACGGGCCAGGCATCTTCGGTTGTGAGGCGGAAGGCGCGACGAGCCTTGGAGTATCTTTCCATACCACAGATTATGCCGCTGTATCTGTCGAGAGGCTCTCTACCGTCGGCCGTGTCGACTGTTCTTATTCGGCCCATGTAGACGAGAACTTGCGATCCACTGAGTGTGTGCCCTGAAACTATTCCGCCTTTAGTAATTGATAGCCGATTCATTGCTATTGCGTGAGCTGCATGTCTTCAGTAAACGCCCATAAGTTCGCGCGTTCTGCAAAAGGGTAGCGTGCTGGCCCAAAGCCCACGATCCAGAGATCGCATGCCGTAGCGACCTTGTCCTTCCGCGACCCGCACCTTCCACCCCACACACACCACCCCAACACTTCCTCACAACGCCCGACCGACAACAATGACAAGCACCAGCATCTCTATCCTCAACAGTACCATGAGTGACGATACCGCCGTCGCAGAGCTGTTCAAGCGACAGAAGCATTTCGCCGCCGACAAGACCCTGTCGGATAGTGTGCGGCTACAAGGTCAGGCGATCTTCAACACTGCGCTTTTCACGGACATACCCGCAGCCGCAATAGCTGGCTTGACTGTTGTTACCATCCTGCGACAGACCATAGAGTCGATTGGCGCACTGTACCTACAGAACGAAAAGCGCAAAGCAGTCCTCCACGTGGCGGAGTCGGGCGGTGACAAGCACGAACACTCTGCCCCCGAACTCCAGCAGGTCATCTCGACTGCGGTAATTAACAAGCCGGAAGTAACAGCAAGCGACGATGAACAGGATTCGGACGACGCTGCAACGGCCGACAGAATTGCCGCTGCGATGGCTGCACGACAAAAACGTCGACTAGCAACTCACGGTGCCAAAGGACGCATGTCGGCAGCGGCGGGCGTGTTAAAAGCACTTCAGCGCACGTCGCGCGGCTCGAAGCCAGCGTTCACCGGGACCAACAATCTGAGCTTGAACAACAAGAGGGTCGCTTCCCGCTCATTCCAGGTATGTAAAAATAAATCACCTTACTCTTCACGGTGGGTTACCTAATACGCAAACACAGACTCCGAGCAAACAACCCAACAAAGAAGCCACACCTACTTTGGTCGTAAGACTTAAAATGCCCAAGTCCTACTTCCAACAAGGCGCAATGACACACCAAGACACTAAACCGTCTAGAATGATGTCCACGCGAAAGTACAGAAAGTCAAAAGTCAAGAGTGAGGAATTCGTCACCAATGACTTTGACGACAGCGAGGGCGAGAAGCAAGAGGCGAAACTTCGTCGCTCCCCAAGATCAAACAAGACCGCGACATCACAGTCCAAGATGCAGTCAACCTTGCGCGAAGCCGAGGAAGAGCAAGTCCATGACGATGAAGACGTTCAAATGCAAGACGCCAACGAGCTCGTTCAAATGCAAAACGCCAACGACCCTGAAACACACTCCACCACCGAGAACAGCACCACTTCACCAACCTCCGCATCTGATCGTGACTCTCTACTACCCTCCACCCGCGGCACTTCCTGGTCCACCACATCCACCACTACACCACCCCCACTCACAGCGTCCATCGACAACATCGACACCTCCAAGCCCTACACCAAAAATCCATCCAAGCCAACCTACAAATTCCCTTCAATCCCACCCCTCGAAGCACGTAAACGCGCTCCTTTTCACCTTGGCGCAACCATCGCGCTAGAAAATATCCGGGAAGACCACGAGGTACGTATCACACTCCGAGCCCCTCCCCAACCCCTCACTTCAAATTCAATCCCATACTCCCCCCTCCTATCGCACTCAGACTCTCTCGCACAATACTCCCCACTCCCACCTCCACATTCACTCTGTCTCGCTAACACCAATACAGCTCAACCCAACCGACACCCTCCAAACCCTCATCCACGAACTCGACGCCAACAAGCCCACCGTCGACGACTGGGAGCGCAAGACGGTCCTGGCTGGAGGGAGCTGGGTGTGCGATGTACTGAGGGGGTATACGAAGGGGAAGGGTAAGGGGAAGGGGAAGGGGAAGAAGGCGGTTGATGTGTTGGGTTTGGTGGGGGGGTTGGAGAAGTGGGTTGGGGGAAGGGTTGACGGTGAGGGGAGGGGAGACCGGGAGGGAAAATTTGGGAGGGGAAGGGGACGGAGCGGGAAGGGGGAGGGGGAGGGTGAGATGAGGGAGGTATGTTGAGTTCGAATTAGTGGGATAGTTTATCAAGCGCTCTTTTGCTTGATAGACTTGGAGTACAGATGATGTTAAGCTTGCTGCCAGATGAGGTTTGGCGAGAACTCTCGAGGTTGATCAACATATGATATGACAGTATCACGTGGCATCAGGAACTGCTTCAAGCCATTGTACACTTTACATTACGGTACGATACAACGCGCACTGATGCGCTGTGCAGCCAGACCAGCTGTTCTCATTGTATCGGGCTTCCGAGTTCGTGATCGCTATCTTTAGTGCTCTCTCCATACACATCTTTGCTCTTGCATCTTCCTAAATCGATCCCGTGCCTACCGCACAAGCGCTTAGTCTTCTCCTCCTTCCTTCACGCCTCTGTCTATCTCACATCCTTCCAAATTCTCCTGTTCACCCAACTTCCACAGTCCAGCCCTGGCTCTTGCTTGCGAATCTCAGCCCAAGCACCGCGGCAATGGCGAGATGCGTGTTCTGGAAGGTCTGTTTCCACCGGAGCATTTTCCACATTCAGAGAAAGGTGAGAATTATTTCCGCGACGGTTCGCCTTGTTTGGTCCAGCGTCGCGTATCTTGGTGTTCGAGATCTGCGCTGATCAAGTGGGCCAGACTCTTGCTGCGGGACATTCGGCTTGGTGGGCTTCATTGCTCGCATGACTCGCGTGCCGAGCAACACCCGAGCACGAACATCGACCGCGTATCGATAGATCTTTTGCCGCATTATTCTGTCCATAGCGTGATATTGGTGTTGTGCATTTGCAATGCTTTCCCCAAACTTGCTCAGAACGTCTGCAGCTGTGGCGGTCGGAACAATTGGTAGCTTTGCTGAATCATCTCCTCGATCTTGCTGGTCTCGTGCATTTCAAAGTCCTGCATGAGCTGCGCTTGCTGCTGCTGGTTGAGACCATTGCCTCTTGCTTCTTGACTCCAGCCTGGGTTGAGATAGTCGGCAAGCTCATACCCCTGATTCGCAGCATACGTTTCGTTGTAGAAAGGCGAGGACATTGGCATTGTTGGCATGCCGTACTGCTCTTGTGGTGGCATCGAGAATGTAGGGTTCCATTGCGGAAGATCAGCAAACGTGGTAGGCAACGAGGTGAACGATGTGTTATTCGGCGCGTAGCCGTAGAGAGGTATAGCATTGTCGATTGGTGCCTTCGGGCTCATGTCTGCATAGATCTGCGGTACTTGTTGTGACTGCGGGGTGTGTAACGAGGATTGCTGTGGATTCGGGGAAGATGCATACGGGCTCGTGTTGTTCGACGGCGCGTTGTTGAAACTGAAGATTGGCTGGCCCTGGTTTGGTAAATAGCCGAACGGCGCAGACATCTTATCGGAAGGCGTGCTCACTGATGCAGTGGACGCCGTTGCGGGGCTGGTAGTCCGAGAACGATTGATGCCGTCCACGATGCTGCTCGATATGACAGATGCGGTATCTGACGGTGACCCCGCTGTGATGGGCACGTCGCCATCCTTGTCGAATATCTTCATGCAGGCGGCAATAAGGTTGTAGTAGAGCTCCATCGCAGACGCCACTCCGGGCCATCTCTCCGATGAGAGGCTGATGGACTCTAGAGCGACGTTCATGTGGCCTTCGACCTCCTCGCGGCTGTGCAAGCGTCGCACTTCCGAGTATGACAATGTCCATAGCATGGTGTTGACGCACATGAAGATCGCTTGCACAAAAATCCAGGTTACGTCGACGGTTTTGGTCTCGATCTGCTTCTGAGTCATGTAAATATTGTATCTGCAGGCGTCGTAGCAGAGTATGGCAGCCTGAAGTGATGGCCGAGGAACCTGCGGTGAAGGACGGTACAGGAATACGACCATGGTGTTGTATCTTCCGACGAACCTGTCTTCTGTCAGCACAGTCTCGCAATGCATGTGATGAAGTCTTACCAAACCTTGTTCAAGCCAGAGCCGCCGTCCATCTCGGGACTCGTGTCTCGCCAACCCTCAAGTTTCGACAGCATCTCAGCGAACCAGGGATGCTGGTCATCCTTCGGCTCCGGCTTCTTCTTCTGATACAGCATCTTTCTGATCTCCAGCTGAAGTAAGCGCATCTTGTAGAAGTGGATCCCGATCCATTTCTTAAGCGAGGCTTGTGGTGCAGGCTTGATGCCGTCTTTAGTGATGTATACGTCATCGACGAGCTCACCAAAATTAACGTCGATGTGCTCGCGCCTGGTAGCAAAATGGGCTGGACGTCCAAGACTGTGCGACAAGCCGTAGTCCATGGTTAGTAGACACCAGAACAGGCGGCGACGCATGTCAATCTCGAGCGGGTCGGCTGGCCGGCCACCCCGCCCTCCAGTAATCGTCTTTTCCTCGTGCAGCCCCAACGCCTGGCAGAGCCGCACGCCAAGGCCAATAATGTAGTACACAGCGGTCCTGGTTGGCGTGAGGAGCGAGTAGCCTGCGACGAGGGCGAAACATTGCAGCGTCTTGAGGTTCATTGGCTTGATGGCGGCCTCGAAGTACTTGAGTGCTGCGAGGTAGTAGCTGTCTGCCAAGCCGGCGTACTGGGTGTCCATCTTCTGCAGACTGATGGCGATGACCATGCGCAAGCAGTAGTTGAGGTAGGGGTCAGGAGAGCCATTGTACACTTCGTCGACGTTCTTGGTGAAGGTCGGCTCGTGGAAAATGGGATACATGGGGTGCACTGTGCACGGTCAGCATGGGAACGGCATGTCCACGGTGTAGTCGTACGCGCCTTTGCAGTAGAACAGCTCGACCAGCAAATTGGTGAGCTCTCTGTTCGGCAGCTCCTCGGCGGCTACATCGCTGACGAGTGGGTATATCTTTGACGTCGGGCGCTTGTCCTCCTGCGCAAAGGTGGCCTGCATCGACTTTGCTCTTGCATGCGGCACAATCTCGGATATACTCTTCGACTCTGTGAACTGCTTCGCGAGCTGCATCACCAGCCGCGTTATGGTGATGCCGCTGGAGGGTCCCAGGAACTTCGATTCGTCGCTATCCTGCACCCGCACCGCTGCTGCCCCGCGCATGACATCTTCCGCATCCGGCTCGATGTCGTCTCTCTCCAGGTCGCCCAACTGCTTCTCGAGCTCGCGAACCTTGTGCTGCAGGTGCACGACATAGTTGCGGGGGATCTTGCGCGCCTTGGTCGGGTCATAGTACTCGCAGTGGGAGTTGGTCCGCTCGCAGGGGCCGCATCGAGGCAGTCCGGGGTCGCATCGTGTCTTGCGCTGGGGGGTGGTTAGTGTGATGTTTGTTCACAGGTGGGAAGGCGCATACCGTGCGGCAGCGACAACACGCCGTGAGGGTGTGCGCGATTCGTCCGGTGGTGTTCTCCTCTGGCTGCGTCGCGGTCGCGGCTTCCGTCTTTGTGCGCGTCCCGTTCGCGCCTTCCATGGCTCGCGCAAGAAGAGGTTACCTTGCCGTCACCTTTCGCTGGAGGGGCGGAAAGTCGCTGGCTTGTGATGATGCTCGGCTGCTGAGGTGGGGAGATCGACACGCACGTCCATCACCAGCATCTGTGTCTTGAGAAGGAGGGGAGGGCACAAAGGAAGGCAAAAACGTACACTAACCACCGGGTTCACTAACAACTAACCTGGTACGTATAACTTCTAAGTTATGCAGGAGACGGCTGGCGAACGATCGCTCGGTGTATCAGTCAGATCCCTACTGCACCCTGCGCCCGCGGCACTTCAAAATGACAGCCACACATTCCCCGGCTTCCGCCAATTGCAGTGCCGGATAACGAACACAGAACATGACGAAACTCTCGCCTCTGCGGCGTAGCTCGGCGGTGACTGGCTGGTTACTGATGCCAAATCGTTGGGCAGATGCGGAAGCGGCCGCTGATAGGCTCCGGGATGGAATTGGGTCTCGAACATCACCTGCCGAAGGAACGCCAGCGCCCACATCATTAACCACCACGCCTCGTCGAACGACAGCTACTGAGTACTCCAGCTGAGACACCTGTCATACGCAGCCACGGTACCTTTGACGCCTCCACGCGAAGCCTCAGGGGCGCATTGTACCGACCACGCCACCCGCTGTTACGCTGTTGCGCTTAACACAACCTCAACACCCACTACTGGACGACACGCCAACCCGCTTTCGAAGCGGTTGGGTTTCGCACTGTTGCCGCGAGCCAGCCAGATCTAGACGGGCACGCCATCCCTTCGTTGTGCATTTGACCGAGCTGGTGAGTGCCTCTCGAATGCCATGGCTACGAACGTGATTTCCACAATTCCACCAAATCTCGCATCTGTCGATTCGCTCCGCGAACCACCCTTTACGTATTGATCCTTCGTTGCAATTTTGACCTCCTAAATTTATTTGAAGATACTGTCAGTGTTTCGAGCGTCTTCATCGTCATGCAAACAAATGCTTACCACCACAACTAACAGCCTCATGGTGCTGGAGACGCCACTGCTGCGAGTCAGTCGCCCGGTGGCCGCTTGCTCGCGATGTCGTGCGGCTAAAGTCAAATGTGATGGAAAACTCCCTGCGTGCACAGCATGTGAGAAGTCGAATCGATCGTCTGAGTGCTCCAGCACAAACGACCAATTTGCGAGAGGCAAGGAACGCAGCTACGTTGCTACATTGGAGGCCAGAGTCGAGCGGCTCGAGAAAAAGATCGCAGAACAAAGAGCCAGGCGAAAGTCATCAACGATGATGCTGGACATGTCGGACTCAGCTACTCCAAGGCGAACATCGGTGGACACCTTGAAACCCAAGCCTGTCAGTCAGCGTGCCGCGCGAAGGAAGGAGGCTGTGGAGATTGATGACCTTGTCTCTGGCTTTGGGCTCCTGTGAGTGCGTTGCGCCAATGTGATGTATACTACTGACATTTGCAGTGCTGTCAATGCTACAGCAAGAGACTTCTACGGATTCACGACGGAGATGTCGTACGCAAGACTGATACAGTCGGCAAGCACAAAAGAGCCATTACCGACTGGCTTGACCAAGGCTCTACCGGCAAGATACGCGGCTAATCCACTGATTCAGCACTACTTGAACAACATCTACACGCTACTTCCCGTATTCGAGGAGGCAACGCTATACTCATCAGTGGACGCTATGTATCAGCAAGGCGATGTTGCAACCTCGTGGGATCGCTGGACTGTACGCATGGTTCTGGCCATTGCGTCTCTTTCGCAATCAGAACAACGCGGCGACGTTTTCTACTCTGATGCCGTCGGCCACGTCAATGCTGCACTCGAGAACGCTGAAGACGTGCTACATCCTGGATATGTGACTAGCATTCAAGCACTAGTACTTTGGACAATCTACGCGACAATGGACCCTCACCACTTCGACAGCTGGACGCTGATTGGCGCAGCGTCACGAGCCATGGTAGACTTAGGCATCCACCAGGACCCCTCCAAGAATGTGTCGATATCGCGATCCAAGCTCGAGATTCGACGGCGAGTGTACTGGTGTGTGTACTCGCTTGATAGGTCAGCCTCCATCACTCTCTTAGCGTTTATTGTACTAAACTACATCAGATCAACGTCACTTGTCCAGACGCGAGCATTCTCCTTTTCAGACGAAGCCGCGAATGTCGCTTTTCCCTTTCACGTTAACGCAGGCTCACCCAAGTACTCATCACCCCAGTCGCAAGTCTTCCAGCAGTCTTTCGATTCCGCGCTCGACTTGTTCAGGATACGCGAGATACAGTCCGAGTGGTACATGGACCTCTTCCACTCTGGTCGTGAGCCGTGGCAAGATCCATATCCATATATCTGGAAGCAGTATGGCCGTATGTCTGAGTGGTTTCAAGACATGCCGCAAAGCACGCTTCCAGCAATACGATCGTGGTTCGAGCTCGAATTGCTGTACAGCTATGTCTACATTCTATCGCCGAGTCCACGAATACCACACATCCACGACTACGCTCAACGTCTCATATTTGAGCACTGCATCGCTTACTCTACGACCCTACTTTCGATTCTGAACAAGCCATCCAACACAACAAAGCCGCCAGTAACCTTCTACGACGCAATGCGAGCATACATGACTGGCCGCCAATTCGTTGACGTCCTCTCCCGCAACATCGACATGATCCTCGATCCACGGCCGCCAGCACCTCCAGCTCCAACCTCACAACAACCAGAATCCGAAGACCCACTCGCACCGCCAGCCCAAGTCAACGCACCAGTCTTCCCAACACCCCTACGTTCAGACGGACCCTCCAATCCGATTTCCCGCGCCATTAACGCCATCAACGACTTCACATCCGTGCTCTCCAACTTCGGCCTCCGCTTCGGCTTCACCCACTGGCGCGACCGCTTCCAGCGCGAATCCGCCGCCCTCAGCGCACAGCTCTACCAACGCAAATCCACAACACCACATACCTCGCCGCCCACCCAACAACTCCCCCCACCACTCACATACCCCCCACAATGGATCCCCTTGCCCTCCGTCTCACCACAAGCACCACAGCTCGTGTACGCCAACCCAACCACACCACCCAGTCTCTTCCCACAACAACCATCGCCGTTTTCAAGTTCGCTCTCCTACACCGGCGGTCAAGGCACGAGTCCAGGCCAAATGAGTTATAATGGAGGCACGTCGCCAGGCGCGAATATATGGGGCACACCGAGTCCGCAGCCCATGCCGGATATGCCGATGCCCAGTGAGGGGAGAAAGAGGCAGGCGGTGGTGTATGGACAAGGGCATAGTCCGGTGCTGGCGCCGGGGGTGGAGAGTTGGGTGCCGCAAGGGCGGATTGGGGGCGGGGGGCAGGATGGTAGTGGGTGGA
>Ga0265780_10001002_pt1 | contig 41571 bp, 50 predicted proteins | sample P1T30metagenome_FD_192432 | JGI IMG/M metagenome (GOLD analysis project Ga0265780, IMG submission 192432) | Plant litter microbial communities from East Loma Ridge, Irvine, California - P1 T30 | ecosystem: Environmental > Terrestrial > Plant litter > Unclassified | place: USA: California...
ACTCGACTTGCTCTTCTTTATAGCGACTAGATCTTGGTGCCCGTCACCATTCCAGTCCGTAACAAGGAAATCCCACGAGTCATCAGTTTCGTGTAGGGCAGTGTCGGTTCGTATGATGAAGTTCTTGAAGTGTGACGCGCCTGATAGTATGTGCACTTCAGTGGTATGGGAAGTAGTCCTGGATCTCTTGATCGCGAACAAGTCCGGCCTGTTGTTGGCGTCTCGTTTCCCCATTGCGAATGTGAAGGTCTCGTCCGTTTCGTGTAGTATAGTGCCAACTTCCAGCATCCAATGTTGGTAATTGGATTTTCCGGATATGATGTGAACTTCAGTACTGTTTGTACCGGTGTAATTCTTCTTGATCATGACAATATCCAACGAGCCGTTCCCATCCCAGTCTGTAAGCGTGAAATCCATCTGCGTAGTCATAGTCTCGCGAGCTGGTGTCGCAATTATGAGATCGAAGTCCCGGTAATTAGAAGTACCAGAGAGGACATGAGCTACGGCCGATCGGTTGAAGGCAGCTGTCTTTTTGATCGCAATCAAGTCTGGTGGGCCTTCCTTTTTCGAGTCACCCATAAGGAGACTGGTGTGCTCAGTAGTCTCGTGTAATACCGTGGATGTTTCCAAGACGGTTTTGAATACGTCGGATTGGAGGTCGACCTCTTCTTCATGTTCACCCAAGCCCTCGTTTGCAATAAACATCTTGCGAAAGAGCTCTTGTACATTCTTGTCCGTCTTTGCGCTCTCTAGCCATTTCTTTGCATTCTCGATTGGTGAAGATAGCCCGCTTTCGTTGTACCGGTTCCCTTGATGAGATCCTCGAAGGTAACCTCGTCGTCATCTGCTCCCCAGGTATGCGAAAGAATAGCATACGGCTCAGCATTTTTGACGAGCTGGAATCCACCGTCGCCCTTGGGCTGCAAAAGACGCATAGCAGGGGTTAACAGCAATTTTCTTTACGAAGGTGGTCTAACAATTGTAGGGTAAGAGAGTACGACTGTAAAAGTTGAAATTTCAGCGCTGACGATCCAGTGCTGACAGGTGGCGCCTTGAGGCTGGCTGCATGCTGCAAGTTATGGTGGGATGTCTAGCGTAGTGGATAGCGAATAGCCTCGACAGACCAAGAGACAGGCATCGTAAATTCGAGCGACCGGATCAGTAAGCCATCGGCTTGAAGTTATACACAGTATCGCTGGGATTCAGTTGCGACAGCAATCATCAATGTATAGCTTCAGGCTACAGGATGAGCTGCTCCCTGTTGCACCCTGGTCGGTTCCGTAATAGTTGACAGGACATAGCTCAAGGATACTGTCATCTAGTTGCACACGATTGCGGTCGTAATTAATAAACTACAGTAGAATTGCTTCATGGTATGTGGTTGAGAGATGGACGCGGATGCTGTTCGGAGGTCTTAGCGGGACATGGCTTGGCATTGGAGCTACTGCGCGGCTCACGTTGCCTTGAGCTTGAGCTTCAAGAAACACGACCACGTCAACAGTGCACATTGCCTCTTTCAGCCACAGATCCTATACTCTCAAAACTGTGTTGCGAGTTTTGATACCCCACAGCACACTGCCCAATCTCCGCCCCCCACACAAACCATCAACATGGTAGGCGATCACCCGCCCCGCTGGAGCTCTTTCACTAACATCAGCAGTTCATAGCACGAAGCGAGTATGGTGAGTACAATTCGAGCAATTCACTATGGAAGCAATATGCTAATATGGACGTCTAGACCGTGGCATCAAGTCAGTACACCCATTACGTCCCACCCACAACCCGTAGCTCACAAGCAAACAGCACCTTCTCGCCCGAAGGCCGTCTCTTCCAAGTCGAATACTCCCTAGAAGCCATCAAGCTCGGTTCAACAGCAATAGGCGTACGCAACCCGTCACCCACTTCCCCACATACATCACACTCACACGACTAGGTTGCAACCGGCGAGGGCGTCATCCTCGGCGTCGAAAAGCGCGTAACCTCCACCCTCCTCGAGACCAGCTCCGTCGAGAAGATTGTCGAAATAGACCGCCACATCGGATGTGCCATGTCGGGTCTGCAGGCCGATGCACGAAGCATGGTCGAGCATGCGCGTGTCGAGAGCCAGAACCACGCTTTCAACTACAACGAGCCGCTGAGAGTCGAGAGCTGCACGCAGGCGATATGCGACTTGGCGCTGCGGTTCGGCGAGGGTGCTGAGGGCGAGGAGAGCATTATGAGTCGGCCATTCGGTGTGGCGTTGCTGATTGCGGGATACGATGAGGATGGCCCGAGTCTGTATGTTGCACAAGATATGCTGCGGGACTAGGGAAGGTGGCTAATGACTGTACAGGTACCATGCCGAACCCTCCGGCACCTTCTACCGCTACGATGCCAAAGCCATTGGATCTGGTTCCGAGGGCGCACAAGCAGAGCTGCAGAACGAGTTCCACAAGTCGCTCACCCTGCCCGAGGCGGAGGTGCTGGTGCTCAAGACGCTGAAGCAGGTCATGGAGGAGAAGCTGGACAGCAAGAACGTGCAGCTGGCGAGCGTTACCAAGGACAAGGGTTTCAGGATCTACACTGATGCGGAGATGGAGGCGGTGGTTGGAAGACTACCAACGAACTAGACAGGCCAAGTAACGACTTCCTTTTGAACCGTGACGACTGCGTACAGCGATGGTCATGGAGCAAAAGCATATCAAAGAATGTTAGAGCGCCTTATGCCGGCTACGACACAATGAAAGCAATGCACGACATGACATCTGCGGCCCTTGACATGCACATTCACATGAACTCTACCGCGCATCAACCCATGAACTCAAAAGTGGTCTATTCCTCAGCCGCTAAAGCACAGCATTCCCACTCCACTACTCTATAGCTTCTCCCACCACCATAATATACATCCTCCGCACCCCAGCTCCAATTCGATCCATCTAAAACGGGTTGTCCTCCGGCGGGATCTCGACATTGAAGTAGCTCCCGAGCACGGGGATCTTCTTCATGATATCCTCGCGGACGCGCGGTACCTCGGCGAAGAAGAAGAGGGCGAAGAAGCCTGCAGCGCCGCCGAAGCCGGCAGCCAGGACGCCGCTGTGTGTGGGTTAGAGCGTGAGAGGGGGATGGCGTGGGGTGAGCTGAGACGTACGCCTTCATAGCGTGCTTTGCGGTGATGCCGTGGTAGTTGCGGGGAACGGTGTATCTGTGAAGAGTGGATGTTAGCTTCGCTGTGCGCGAGACGTCTTCTGTTCCCAGCTGCCATTGGGTGCCACGGTGCTCGGCGTTCGTTTCTTCCTCTTTCTCTGCCCCGTTTCCTCCTTCTGATCCTCTAAGCATCCCGAAGAAATTCGTACGTACTGCGGACCAAATGGACTCCTGTACGCCGCATATGGGCTGCGCATACTCTGCATCACACTATTAGCCCTGTCTACTCCCTTAATGCCCCATTGGCTCCACAATCGGTGTAACGTACGAACGCGGCAGGCGTCTTGCCATGGTGAGGGGGCGACATCGTGTGTGAGGCGTGTGCGGGGGTTGCGTGATGTTGGCGACGTTGGATTGGTGACGAATGTTGAAGTTCTGCGGACGAGGATGGGCCAGGCTTGGCACCAATCAGGACAGCCGGAATTTTGCGGGTGGTCAGCAACGACAACGACTTTCCTTACCTAGGTTTTTTTTGGGTGAAGGTAAAACCTGCATTTGACGATAGAATGAATTAAGTGAATATTTTGGTATCTAGAACTCCTGAACACCGATCAATGCGCCTGTAAAACCGGTTTGCCAACGCCATGCGAGACTGCTATTACCCTTCGATATCAGCTTCCTTTCGCGCTGCCTTCTTCTCATCAATGGAGTCGCGCCACCCCTTGCCGTACTCTGCAGTGACCCACGTAGCCGCCGCGCCCGCCATCAGAAACAACGCACTAATGGTCGAGAACCAACCTACTCCCACGCCTCTGATAGCCGGAAGAACAATAGCAGATCCGCCAGCAGCGAACATGTAGCGCATGAAGTAATTGCCCGCTATTGACGTGTTAGCATGGGACAAATCGGCTATACACCGAGAGCATAGACCTACCAATGACTTCGGCACTCCTCTCCTGCATAACGTCAAGACAATAAACATTCAAACTCGAGAAACAAAACAATTGCGCCACGCCCTGGAGAAACATCATGAGCACCGGCAGCGCCACACCGCCCACCGCCTTTTCCACACTCCAGCCGTAGATGATCATGCACGCTGGAATCACGCCGCCGAGGAATAACACGCAGCTGCGTAGCCGGTCTTCAGCGATGCGCTTGCCGCGCTTGCGGATGTACTTCTTGACAATGTGGTCAGCATAGCGGCCGCCGAAAAACGTGCCGAATAGGTAGCCGCAGCCCGGCGCGATGTAGAAGAGGCCGGATTGCAGGGGCGAGGTTAGTTGGAAGCGCGGGTTGAGCACGTAGCGGATGGGCGTGAGGAGGGAGTACATGTTCCAGACTAGGGAGGAGGATGCTAGTGCCTGCTTGATATTAGCCCCTTGTACTCGTTTCTTCAAGTCGAGTTACGCACAGTGAGAAGCAGGTTTGGGTAGCGGTACAGCACGATGACGCGGAATGGGTTCAGCCATTGCCACATCTTCTTTGCTTTCTGCGTCCGTGAGAGGCCTTCTAGCTCGGTGGCGCGTTTTTTGTGGATCGTCTCGGGCTGCAGGAAGAAGCAGAAGGCGGTGGCGGCGCCGGCTAGGGCTGTTTGGAGCCAGAAGATGTCTCGCCAGCTTCGGAAGGTCACGATGATGCCGCCGATGAATGGGCCTGTTCGTGTTAGTGATGAAGTCTGTTGTGGAGGGGAGACACTCACCCAGTGCGGGCCCGATCAGTGTACCGCTCAGGAACCATCCAAGTGCTGTCGAGCGTTCAGTCTAGGAATGTGTTAGTGCACAATTAAGACATGCAATGCATCCTCTTGGATGTAGCAACTGCAGTATGACATCCCGGTTGAGCTTCATGGCACTGTCGTAGTGTGCCAGTAGCCACCAAGATATCAAGATCTTGGACTGAAGGAACGCAACATACTGGCTTGTAGATATCTCCAATGACCGCACTACCAATGACTAAAAAGGCAGTGCCTTGAAAAGCTGTCAATATCCTAAAGATGAAGAAGCTCGCAAGGTTGGGTGCTAGGGCTGTTCCAATGCTGAAGCCCGTAAAGAGCGTGGCGCTTGCTACCGAGACCTGTCGTCGAAGATTAGCTCCATCCGTGGTGGTAATTCGATGCTTTCAGCATTGTAGATCAAGAGTATCTGCAGGTCATTGCGTACCCATTTTCTGCCGTAAATATTCCCATACGGTCCATAGAAGCACGGGCTCAGTCCCATAAACAGCATGTACAAGGCGTTCGACACGTTGATAATCGAACCATCTGTATTGAATGTAGCTGCTACCTCAGGAACCGCGGACAAGACCGTGGTAGATGATATGGGAGCTAGGAAGCTACAGAAAGATACCACGGCTACTATGATGGCCTTGCGACGTTCGGAGAAGCGGTTGTAGACTTCATCCGCATCACCTGTGGCAATGTAGCCGACGTCTGCCATGTCTGCATGGCTGGAGATGGTGCGTTGGAGATCTAGGCGACCTTCTCCACGGTCTTCTGGAATGATGGAGGCATATTGCGTTTGCTTCTCAGACTCGGGGATGTGAGCAGGAGCAGGTACAGCCGGAGCCGGGGTGGTGTTGGACGCCATGATGTGTGTTCATGAAAGGCAAGAGCCGAAGAAAGATACCGCACGAAGGTATGGACAAGAGACCAGAAGAATACACTTGGAACGAAAAAGACAGAGGTACGCGAGCAGCTTGCATATATATGAAGCCAACTACCAGACACACGGAAAAGGGAGCAAGGGTGACTCAAGGAGTCTATTTCTGTTGCAGTTGGCCACATGTTGAGCCTATCTCTCTGCGTTAGCGTTGCAAGCGCAGATCAAGCGGCGGACGTTGTTGTCCCTAGCCTGCTGCTTTTCCGGGCAGCAAGTCAAGATTTTCTAGCAGATAGGGCTGCGACATCCGAAAGGTGGAGTAGCGTGACAGGGTATTAGCGTCATGATGTCCAGTTCCGAACTCGGAATGAATGCCGATTCCGCGAATGCAGCAGTATGTGCAACGTGATTGGCAAGGCTCGCCACTCGATGCTGGTGTTGGTCGCGCGGTGAAAGAATGTCCGGGATAAATTGTGCCGTGTCGCTTGGCGTTCACGATGCGTTCACGTGCTAACCCGGCCTGGTCTATAATTCACCCATGTTGAAGCCCCAGACGTCTGTGCGGGAAGTGCGAGCTGTGAAGCCCGAATACAGGAGTATATTCAACGGAAGGACCTAAGTTTGTCCATGAGTTATCTAAAAAGGGGGCTTGCAGTGCCCGTGCCGTGTACCTACCAGAAAAGAGTGCCAAAACGCCAGCTATGCAGTCGTGATTTTCGAAAGAGCGCGGATCCGTGTTATATACTGAGCTTATCCAAGCTCAACCGATCAGCGCTTCTATGCCTCTTCACCATGCCCAGCTTGTAGAATCTCTCCTCGCCTGTCGCCGTCCGCCCGCCGATGTACCACTTCTCCGCGCCCATGACCTCGTGGAAGCCCTCTGAGGAGCTGTCTGATCCTCGCCTATTTCGTTGTGAAGCACCGGGTATCGGAAAAGCTTTCGCTGTGGGGGACGTGGAGCGGTGGTAGGGCGGTGCGTGTTGCCGGGTCGGCTGGAAATGGTTGGTCCCTTGCACCGACGCGTTGTTCGCGTTAGGCGAGGGTGATGGCGCTTTTGCAGTTATTGTGCGTGTCGATGCTGACGACGCCTCACGGTTCTGGCTCTGCGAGGATGGGGTATTGTGGGAATATGAGGCGACGGAAGCTGCCTGCGAGTTGGCGGCTTTCTGAAGGGCGGGCTGGGCTCGGAAGGCTGCGAGGAAGCCCCCAAAGAAGGGTCTGTTGGTCGTCATGGTGTTTGAGGGGGTCGATGTTCCTGAGCTGGAGGTGTGTCGGTCCTCGTGCATAACCCCGTTGCGCTGGAAAGGCGGTGAAGTGAAGCTCGTTGTCCACCCACACGCACACCTCGTCCTAAATTGCGAGTCTATCTCACGGCGTATTCCGGGTATCTCGGGTGTTTTCCCCCAAAGGACAAACGGGCGACGGTCGTCTTATCGCGTGCCACGGCTACGGTCGGTCGGTGTGTGACGTCAAAGCGGCTCACGGTGTTGCAGCGTGGGATGAAGCGAAGCGCGCGCCCTCTCCAAAATCGGCCGGCTGTGCGATGGCGGGGGAGGAGCGATTTATGGGCGGTTGCGGGGAAGTGGATGTCCAAGTGTGGTCGCTGTGCCTGTGACGCTGCCAAAGCGGTCGAGCATGGAGAAAACCGGAGCCGTTGCTGAATTGACCCTCACCTGATTCGCCTCGCTCGCTGCACCGGCCAACGGCTCCGACGTAAGGCCGAGGCACCAAGTCCTGGGCCTGTTCTGCTCCCCACGACCAGCACACTTTCTCCATCGCCCCGGCAGACGGTGCTGTTACATACCTGCAGCCAGGCAGATTCATCTAATCCATCTCCTCGGATGCTAGGGGTGTGCAGCTGCGCCATGTGCTCATGTCCGTCATGCACCTCACCCCACCCCACTCCTCTCGTCATTGGGAACCCGCCGACGCTCGTTGGTCGCAGACGATCGCTAATGCACTGTACCCTGTCTCTCTTACCATGACTACACTCACAGGCAATCATTCAGCCGTTCATATCGCCGAATTTGGTGCATTGCACGTATTAGGCCCACGAGTGCTTCGAAGCCTAGCAGCACCGTGAGTGTATATTGGGGCCATTGGACCGGCCACTCGCTTCCCCTCGTAACTGACTGCGCACGTCAAATGCGATAGCGCAGGCTTCCATAGTCTACGTGCGGTTGATAGCGTTTGTTATACTGCCAGGCGTCTGCTTATCGACTACAGCGTCTTAGAGGAAGTGCTGCCTTGACATACGCCTTATTGCTCACGGCTCTGCGCAAGAGTGGGTCCTAGCTAAGCCTGATTTCATACATCAGATTTCTCACCACACTCAGAATCATGGAGTCTTTCGCAGATCTGCCCGCGGAGCTCATAGAGTATGTTTACTCCTATCTGGACCAGCCAGCACTATATGCCGTCTGTCAGCTGAACAAGAGGTTGCATGCTCTTGTGGTTCCATTCCTGTACAGACATGTAGATCTCTTCATTCGTCCGGGCGACAAACTCCCACGGATTGATAGGTTTTGTCTCAACGTCACAAAGCACCGACGTTTGGCACGACGCGTTGAATCTATTCGACTAGGACCGTCGCCCGAGGAGGACGTCAAAGAAGGCCAACGCTGGATCACCCGTGACAGTCACTTTGATGACGAGGCCCTGTTCGACCTCGTCATGAAAACACTGCAAGATGAAAGCCTAGTGTCGAGCGACTACATTCGAGACGCCCTTCTCATGCGCGAATATGCAGCGTATGCCGGCCTCATTCTCATCGTCCTACCCAAGCTCCATGCTCTACACCTCGCAGACTTCAAGACAACAAGCATACATCACGTTCACTCGACACTTCGGAGCCTCAAGCATTCGGAGGACGGCCATACACGCCATGCTTCTGGCAATCTCATGCAGCGATTGTCTGGCATCAAAACTGTCACTTTTAACGTCGACAAGCTCGGTGGTCTTGCATACCGTAAAAGTACTGCCCAATTCGATGTCTCACCTGTTTTGAACTTGCCCAACGTTCAAGAACTCGAGTTCTCTATTCCAGATGTCAATAGGCACAATACGCTTGCTGGGCCATTCCAGCATGTCACGCTCTGGCGATCCCAACATGGCTTGCACGATCCTGAGAACCTAGCCAACATCACAAGACTGGTTATCAGACATTCAGACGCCGATTTGCAAAACATCCAGCCTATGCTACATGGGGCCCGCTCATTGCATTCTTTCACCTACGACATCTTCTACGACTGCAATGAACGCTCTGATGCACCACAAGGTACGCTCCGAATATCTCAAATACTGTTCATTACTATACTGACTTTGTTGCAGTAAGTCAAAACCTCCTAGCTCCAAGTTGAAGTGCCCTTTGAGGTCGTGGGCTCTCAAAGTTATGCTACATATTTGTTGCTCTTCTATCGTTCGTTCGGCAAGTACAAATGTCGCAAGACCTGTCATGTGAAAAGGACGGCATATCATTTTGCAAGAATTTTGCCTGAAGTCTGCACACCATCGATGGACATTTCGCTAACTGCATCATCACTTCTAGCACTGGCTTGACCTGTCAGCGTGGAGTGACTCGCTACCACGAGCTCTGAAAATTCTTGTTCTCAGTGTCGAATATTGCAACACCAGTGCCTTCCCCTTCCAACAACCACGAGTTGCAGAAAAACTTTACGGATATCTTGATCTCACGAATCACACCGGTTTACATACCATCGAAGTACCATTGGTTTTCCTGACTGGCGATCCCGACTTTTCAATTACCACAGAGATTTACCCGCTTCTGCCACCGAATCTGAAACACTTGTCACTACGAACAGACATGTCGAACGCACAGCATAATTTCCCATTTGACACGTCCCGGCTCCCCAAATCGTTGACCTTTCTGGAGTCTGAAGACGAGGCTCGCCATCAGATCAATGCAAGGATGGATGTCTCCTACATGTTCCATGCTGCCATGTCACTTCTAGAGTTTGCCACCGAGCTCGAGGCTGTCTCTATCTGGCAGCCAGCTGATCCTTCACTATGCTGGTTTGACGGACAAGTCGCCGACTTCGCACAAACTTGTCGAAACAAGTCTATCAAGAGCCTCATAGTGTACCCGATGATGCTGCGCTGGAAGAAACAGGAGCATTGGAACCTTGTCAAAGAAGTCACCATCTTCGATAAAAGTAACATTTTGTCCAAGCACCAGGAAACTCTCCACAGAGGCGATCGCGGTGGCATACCGCTAGGTCTAGCAAGCCAGTATCATATACACGCACTCAGGAACCACCGCGTTCGTTTGCGCTAAGCCTATAACATGGTGCTGCTAATTTGCGATTGTTCGCAATATGGTAGGCTTGGTACGTCATAGGAAATGTATGGCGGTGATGAGACACGGCAGAGATAAACACAAACAGTAGAACGCAGCGAACTTTGGAGATCTCGCACCTCTATAACCCAAGATTCTTGGGTTGCAAACCCTTGCTTCCGGCATTCACTAATTGCTACCGTCGTACCTCAATGGCGCAAACCAGGTCAGCGGCGCATGGATCCACCTCGAGGGCTTCCACCCGGTCATCTTCAACTTCCTAGCACAATGGCTCCTCGACAGCAGCGTCTGGCCCCTCAGAGACTGCTCCGCACCTGCGCCAGCTTCTAATATGCTCGACATACTCGACATACTCAACATCACCTTCTCGACGCTCATGGACACTACACACGACACAAACCCGTACATGATGACGGCTGCAAGGAAATTGTTGCAAGCCTACTACATGGGTCTTCGAATCGGCGCATACTACTTCATGGACGCCATAATGAACGTCGTCATCCGCAACCTGCGCGTTGATGCTGCCCCGTCGCCAAGCCAGGTCTTCCAGGTGTACACCCGGGGCGGAACTGGCATTGACGGCTTCAGGAAACTCTTCGTCGACGCATACATCTGGGTCGCCCGCGTCAGCGGCGGCAATGTGCCTCAACTATCCGAGTACATGGCCGAATTCCAAGCCGATGTCAATGCCACGCTCCAAAACTTGCAAACCCGCAAGTACACCTACGACGCCACCAACCCCGCCAACCCTCGCAACCGCGAGATGAAGGACGTGGAGATCAACTTTGCGGCACTTGAGAATTGCCTTTGCCACGGCAATCAAGGTACTCTCAAGTGCCGCTACCACGTCCATCCAGCAACTGATCCATGCTGCATCTCATCGTCGACGACACCCCCGTCGTTCTCCCCCCGCCCCGCCGCCCTGGCACTCTTCGCCGCCACTGAGCGTAACGCTCACCACCTGGATAGACTGGAAGGGACATAGAGATGAAGGATAGAAGGAGTCGAGTGCCTGCGGGCTACGTCGTCGACGTCCATAGATAGCGAATAAAAAGTCTGACTTCCTCCAAGCACACTCATCCTAACCTCACTTCGTCTGACACTATAGTAAATTGAGGACTATCCTACTAACACATGGTGTATAGGCATTGACTCGACCGATCTGGCCTTGACGCCCTCTAGCCTCCATTATCAGCTTTCACAGACACTGTCACGACAGTCTTCAGGGTGTACTATGAGGGGGAGAAGGATTCTGACGGCATGATAGAAGATACCGTGGCATTGCCATAAAGCTACAAAGGACCATCCAAACAACACCGCGCAATGCTACACATGCCCATGAAAAACGCAACCACCCTACACCAAGTTCCCCCTCGCCTCCTGCTCCCTCTCAATCGCCTCAAACAGACTCTTGAAATTCCCCGCCCCAAAGCCATCAAAGTTATTCCGCTGTATAATCTCAATAAACACCGTCGGCCGGTCCATCAAATGCTTCGTGAACAACTGCAGCAAATACCCGCCCTCGTCAAAGTCGATCAAAATGTCGAGGCCCTTGAGCACTTCAAAGTCCTCGTTGAGCACCAGCCCGGACTTCTTGAGCCGCAGCTTCATGCTGTCGTAGTACGTCTCGGGGACCTTGATGAACTCGACGCCTCTGGCCTTGAGATTCGTGATCGCGCTGACGATATCGTCCGTGCGCAGGGCGATGTGCTGCACGCCCGGCCCGCCGTAGAAGTCGACGTACTCCTCGATCTGGGATTGCTTCTTGCCCTTGGCTGGCTCGTTGATGGGCATCTTGACCACGTCGTTGGGGCTGGCCATGACGATGGATTTCAGCGCTGAGTACTCCGTGCAGATGTCTTTGTCGTCGACGCTCCAGAAGCGGTGGAAGCCTAGCACGTTCTCGTAGTAGGAGCATGCGTCTTCCATCTCGTCCCAGTCTTGGTTGCCCACGCAGTGGTCGATGGCGTGTAGGTGGACGGGCGGGAGGAAGCGCGAGAGGGCGTCGCGCGTCTTGGGCTCTGTGCGGTAGCCGGGAAGGAATGTGCCGGTGTATGAGTTCTTCTGGATGAGCGTGTGGGTGGTGTCGCCGTAGGTGCGGATTGTGGCCAGGCGGACGGTACCTGAAGCGTCCGAGATGTCGTGGGGGGCGGCGATGACGGCAGCGCCTGAGGAGACGGCGGCGGTGTAGATGGCGTCGAGGTTGTCGACTTCGAAGGCTACGTCTGGTGGGAGGTTAGTATTCGTCTCTTTCGTATTTTGGTAGTGGATTTAACTTACCCTTTACAGCATCGCCATGTCTTTCCTGATGCTCATGGATCTCGCGCAGTAATTGCTCGTCTTCTTTGCTGAACCGTGTGCTCTGCTCTAAACACCTCAAAGGTGATGTCAAGACAAATGTAACGTTGCCATTCCGAATGACATGAGAAGCAGTCGCTCGCGATCCAGTCTCTAATCCGCGGTACGCAACACGCTCGAAACCCATGCGTGAGACATAGAACGAGGCAGCTTGTTTAGCATTCCCGACATACCAATGTACATGGTGATATCCTCGGTATGCCGAGAGATCTGAGGAAGGTGTGGCATTCGTCAAGCTCGGAGAGCTCGGTGGGGAGATAGCAGCAGGCGCCATTGTGAAGATCAACTTTCAGTAGCAACAGGCAGAGGTAGAGTTGATGTGATTATGATTATGTTCAAGAGTACTGATGCGTAGCGAAGGAGTGATATATGCTAGTCGAGCAGTCATTGCCTGCGCCATCTTTATCATTCACACGCACTCCGCCCACTTGCCTGCAAAAACCGCAATCTCGATGCTGTTCATGGCAAGTGCGTATCACTCACCGTCATGCCTAGTCCTTATGCCGAGATCACGTGCGGTGACCTTCCTGAACGGTTGGCATTGTCCGCTGTTGTCCGCTTTGTGAGAGTCCGCTGGTATCCGACGTGGACGAAGGCACGGAGCAACACGTTTCAGTGCACGCCTGGCAGTTCGTGACTGTACCCGTAGATGGCAAAGAATCGGTTCTCTGTCATCATAGAGGCTCAATGTAGTGGGATCTGAGTGCTATTCAGCTTGTGGTGTACGAAAGGGCCGTTCGATGTTGCGTGAAATGGGACGCAGCCATTTTCGGTAAGAGCCTAACTATTCGTGGGCAAGCGCGCGTGCTTTGCCGTCGACAGCCGGCCGCACGCTCTATGCCGAAGGAACGTCAGCGACAAAAGCTATGGCAATCACGGGTCTATAGAGTGATTATTCCTCAACTGCAGTGGAATAAATCGCATTTCCGTCTGCAGTCTTGACTACCAGTTCAACCACGCGAGTTAGCCACGCACTTCAATCACATCTTCCCCTTCAACATTTCGGGTCAGCCGTCAACAAGCGACATTATAATTCAATCACTCCTTTACATCCAACGTAACTGCCTTAGCGGATATTTGAGCTTGATTCATTTCCAGACACGATGGCAGTCTCTACCTCTCCCACTACACTTTCCGCGAACGACGCACGAGTGCTAAACGCGCTCTTCGACCCGGAGACCCTGCCATCATCTGTCGCAAAGTCACAAGACGCCACAGCAATCGATACATCACTGCCTTCACATCCCAGCATTCCGGACTCTCAGATATCGGTACTCGAAGCTCAGCAAAATGAGATCGTACAGCGGATCTCCACGAGCTCCAGTGAAAAGGACATCGACGCCGCAATCGCGGAATTAAATGGAGTACTTGAAGCATGTCCGAACTACGGCAGCGCATACGTCAACCACGCCATGCTTCTCCGCATGAAACTAGAGTCGCAGCTTACTGCCGCTCAACACATCTTCTCACACTCGACGAGCGACGTAGAGCCTCTTTTCACGGATCTGTCTCGCGCAATACATGTCTCGCTGCCTGCGTCTTCGCCGACAGCACCAGTATCAACATACCAAGCCAAGATACTTCGAACTGCGTATTCGCATCGCGCATATCTTTACCTCAAAGCCGCGGAGACGGGGACGGCTTTGCAAGGACTGGAGAAGAGTGAATTGGAAGAGCTAGCGAGCAAGGATTTTTCGGGCGCGGCGAGGTATGGCGACGAAGTCGCGCGGGAGATGAGTGTAAGGACGAATCCGTACGCGAAAATGTGTGGAGCTATTGTCAGGAATGCACTCAAAGAGGAGATGCAATCGGAGATCTCGTGAGTGAGATAGCGTGGCTTGTTGCAGAAGAATTAAGTTCAAATATCATGAAGTCGTCTAACATTAGCATTATTCTATCGATTTTGTCGTGAAGCTTGTGGAAGCAGGAAGGCTTCATGTGCCATACCCAAGAAAAGAATGTAGCCGAACGACATTACATCGGCAAGTTCCAGATGAAATCTAATGTGCCGTCGTCAAAGCCTTGAAAGCTTTGTTGGTTGTCAAGCCCAAAGGGCGCCATCGCTGGATCGAATGGTAGCGCAAGCCAGTCATCGTCCGGCATCAAGCCTGTTACGTTCTCCGCAAGCGACGATAAGCTTGATTGGCCCGCATTGTGGTTGTTCAAGAAGTCCATTCCTGTCGTGCTGCTAGCCTTGTTAATATCCGTGGAAGTGGCGCGTGATGGCAGTCGGGGAGGCCTTGAAGAGACTACGAAGCTCTCGCGGAGTCGCGCAACATGAAGATCCAGTAGGGTCGCATATCGCGATGCCAGATGCATGTCGTCAAGCGTACCTACAGATGTTAAGTGTGGACTATAAGGAGCTTCCAGAACAACTTACTTGCGCGCAGAGCTCGGATAGCTCCCTCCAAAATGTCGAGCGAGGACTGCAGCTTCTGATTGCGCGATCCTAGACTCAAGCCTTTGATAAGGTATATCGAAGACGTGGTGATACGCAGGAAGATGCGCACGGGTGAGTATCTAAGCGCGCCAGTTTCCGAAAGTTGACAGACCTTCTGCAGGATCTGGCAGCTTCCATCAACAACTTCTTGGATGAAATCATAGTCTCTGGGCTCCAGGTTGAAAGACAAGTTGTCTTCCTGTGGCACGTCCGGATCTGTCTCAGCAAGTGTTCGCTCTACAACGGCTTGCATACCGAGCGAGTTTGTGTATATCCGCACGTACTGATACTCTATATGCAGCATGTCGTGTAATCCGACTTTGAGCTCTGCGAAAATATTAACATGAGAGGGTTAATGGACAGAATAGGTTCCTTACTGCAAGGATCTAGGTACTTCTTCCTCCAAGAAGTTAGGAGTGGCTGAAAGTGCTCCAGCAATCCAATGTAGCGCCCAGTACGCAATAGACTCCGTGTAGTTGCAGCAGAGGGGTATATGGTATCGGACACGGAACGCGCAAGCTTGGTAAGCTCAACCCAGGCGCTCATGAACGACTGCCACTGTTCAACAGCACCAGTCGCGGAGTCGACTGGAATCTTTTCCATGAGTGCGTGATTAAGGCTTTGGGGTATCATGGAGGTACAGCCCAGCCTCCACGACAATTGCTCCAGCAAGACATAGAGCAGCTTCCGAGCTCGTATGCGCCGTATTACTAAGTACTCTGAAGTAAACTTGGGATATGAGACCTGGTCCTTCTCGATGCTGGCGTTATCTTCGAAAAGGCCGAGCTCCTGAGCAAGCGACAGTGCGCAACCCATCAGCATCCATGACATGCGATCTGAGCGCTTCGCCGGTTCAATGACATCCTCGAGCCAACGACTTGACGTTGCATCCCCTTCCAGTAGCTTTGAGCCTTCTTCAGTTGTGTTGTTCGCACCGATCATAAGTTCGCAATCCCAACCATCTGCGGCTGTCGGAAAATGGAGTGCACGCGGATGCCATTCCGAAAGCAATAGAAGTGCTTCAATGGAGCCTATGGTCCGACTCTGCGCTTTCGATGGCTTGACCTGGCCAAGCATGATCTTCATGATGAATCGCTGACACTGCTCCCACAACCGATCATGTACGAAATATCCTCTTGAAGCGCCTCCTACTCCAGGAAGAATATTATAGCGAGATGAGATCATGAGTATCGTGGTACATAAGAAAGGATCGAGTGCAATCAACGAGTAGTGGTTCTCATTATGCGCGTAGAACTCTCCAAGGATGGGTGATAGAGGCGAGCAATTCTTGAAGAATAGATCGACATAGGTAACAGCTTCGTGTGCAGAGAACCATCCCATCTGTACAAATCGGCAAGATGTCCAAACCTTTAGAGTTTCTGGGGATGGTGTTGACATTTGCACCGGCTGGGCCTTGAAGGTATGGAACGGTGATGACGGAACGCCTTCGTAGCCAGTTGCACCTGACCTAGGTGTTTCATAGGCTTGAGAGCCAGATTGCTCCTGGTTATCCATAGCATCACGATGGTGAGCAGCTTCGAAGAGCAAATTGAGCGCGTCACTGCCGCTAGACACGACCGTTCTCATGACCGAATGTGCCAGGTCAGGTTGCGAGGTGGATATGCGGCGAAGATGACCTGGAGAGAAGGTATCGGAACGCTGGCTACCATTCACATGAGGACTTTGCCCTGGTGTCATACCATGTGTGGAGAATGATGACCTGTGAAGTGGAGATGGCTGAACGGTCGCAGCCGGATGCGACTGAGTGGCGACCGGCTCTTCCAACTCATTGTCTCTCGCCTCGCCAGGTTTCCGTCTCTTCACCCAAGACCGTTCAGATCGAAACACGCATTCTCGCATCTCTCGTTTGCATCTTTGGCAGGGTGGCTTCAATTCGCCGCCATCAGGCCCAGTACCAAGGATGCACTTGGCTTTGCGCTGGCGGCAGTTGATGCAAGCCTTGTACGCACGCTTGAAGTCGTCTGGGTGGGTCCGCTTCTTGCTCGAGCCATTCATACCATCATGTGCTGTACCACCGTCGTTAAGGTCCTCCATGGCAATTAGTTCGTACGATGGCAATGTGGTGCGGATGGCGCAGGAAAGAGATGTATAGTTCATGGCGGGTAACCGCGTGAATGACTGGATCTCGGGGTGAAAACTTGCCAGCCGAGCTTTGCCGCCACCAGCCGCGGCGCACTCACCGCAATAACGTCTGCCACTTCAAGCATACCAGTTCTCGCAAACCATATCCAAAATCTATTGTCTACGAAAGATGGAAATTGAGCGCTCTAACCTCCAGCCTCGACAACGATCGGTACAAGCATTGTCAGTCTTGCGCTGCGAGACGATTGAAGCCGGCTAGGTGCGGGCCACGTGCCGGATGCCAAAGGCGCGATCTGTTCATTGACCCGCGAAGTCGTTCTTCCTCGGTGCTGGGTGAAGTCAGTAACGAAAATTGATAGAGGAATCTGACAGATCTAGTCAGTCGCCATCGATTGCGTTACGGGAATCACACGCGGACGTTGTACGTTCCAAGTCACAAGAGACGATACAAACCGGTGATCCGACACTGCGTGGTGCAGGTGTGCAGCGAGCCATATCCAGATTCAAGTAGGTCGTTGGGTAGTACAATGAAGCACTTCGGACTCTGGACTTGTTTGCAACACGGTCGACAGATCTTCTCTTCCGCCAAGGCGATCCGCTACGCCATCAGCCTCAAACATGAGACACTTGCGGGCCGCTGCATGTTTCACATCCAGCACATCATTCCATGTACAGCAGATCACTAGCCGTCGAAACACAACACAGCTCTTGTTCGCTTCAGCCAAGCATAACACAAGCGATCCAAAGGGTGCACTCAGAGGCGCCGGAGCTTACCCAAGTCGGGTTTCGCAAAGGCATGATGCTGGACGTTGATGCGCGTGTAGCTTGGCTGGGTCAAGGTGTGTGGGAATTTGATCTTGATGCCGGTCCTTGAGAGTTCCGTGGAAGAGAGCTGGCCGCCGATACAGTTCGTAGTGCAACGGTGGAGCGTATTGGAGATCTCTGAGGCTGTAACGGAAGAAGGATTACGCTTGTACAGGTATAAGAAGGGGGTGCTCGACGGCTGAAATGGACAACAAGAGTAGCGTTCAGTTCTGTAACTTTCAGCTCATGGCGAACCTCTGTTGAATTATCGACTGCTCAAAGGAACCTCTGAACCTCCGCTTGGATACGAAGGAACCTGTGATTCGACACTCTCATTACTCTCTCTTCTCAAGCTGAACTTCTTCCTGCCTCCGAACGAACGACTCGCTACCTGTTCGTATTCGCCATCATGTCCGATCAGACAGCGTGTACGCGATGTTGGGGACAGGGAGATTGATCAGCGTGGCGTCTACACGCATCTCAAAAGCTCGAATCAGAGAGTTCTCGAGGTAGCCGAAAGGGGTTCAACAACTCTCTTGAGAGCCATGCGTCGATTGTTTTGCAGATGCTTGCACAAAGGCACAATGGAAGAATGGCCAGCAAGGCACTAGGTACAAGTTGGCTTGCTTCGCAAACTGGTCTCATTGTCATCTAAAGCTCTCATCTCGACTGAGAATTGGCGCGCATCTATCCTACTCCACATGAGTTATCTACAAGTACAAGGTTGTTGATAGGCAACGGAATACATGTGATTGTCGGCTAAATATAATAACCACATTAAATGAAAGACTGGTTGCCCCACTTTATAAGATGTTAAGATGTATTGAATGTAACGCCGCAAAAAAAGACATGACCGTGTTCCCCCATATTCATACAACGACGATGACGTGACAATCGTTCACAAAAGAAATTGGAGATATGACCCAGCATAGTATTGCACAATTCTTGTAAATTGTGCGAAGTATTCCAGGCGTTGGGTGTGGCGGGTGTAGTGGTTTGGTGGGTGAGACCCAACCACACCACCCAACTGCGCAACCATCACCACGGATAGGTTATGATCTTGCAGTGGATTACTGAGCATAGCGCTTAAGCGAACGCGCCGACGGCACTCTGGAAATTCATTAGCGTATTCCAAAGATACAGTTCGTGTATAAGTTGTACGTACCATACCAGCAGCACCCAACAGGACGTAAATGAACGCCATAGTCCTTTCCTTGCCCTTCAAAGTGTGCTGAGCCTCCTCGGACAGGAAATCCTCGGCCAGAAGGTCAACAAGAGCGGCGTAAATGAGCAGACCGGAAGAAATGGCGTTGAAAATACCAACAATGATCAGACCAAAGGCAGAGTTGGGATCGTAGGAGCCACGGGTGATGAGTCCAATGGCCTGACCAATAGGAGCAGTTGTACCGAAAGCAACAACAAGTGCCCATGGCTTCCAGCTGTTTGATGGGTAAGGCACAGCAGCAATACGAGATCCGAGACCGAGACCCTCGAACATCTGATGGAATACGATAGCGATCAGGAGAACGATGAAACCTTCTGCGGTGATGGAGATGGTCATGCCGACGAAAACCGAGTGGAAGAGGATACCACCTTCGATGAGCGTGATCTGCATAGACTGCTTCTTAAGAACCATGGGGTCGACAGCCTTCTCAACATCGTCGTCAAAGTACGAAACATTGCTGGTCTCCTGGGGCACCGGCCGCTGGTAATTGGGAAGAGCTGGCATCTGACGGTTGAGCGCGCTCAGCATCTCGTCACGCTGGCGGACGTATTGTTCGTAGAAAACGATGAACCACGGCGGCATTTCGGATTGCGCCTCTAGCTCTTCCGAACCCACGTTCTTGGTCGTCGGGAAGGGGAAATTTTCCACTGGGTAGGTCGCCTCTTGCCATCCTCGCTTCTCGTCGCGCTGAGCCATCATTGTCTTTTGTGAGTCGTAGCTCTCCACACGGCGGATGGGGTTGTTGAATGCGGCTTGGACACCTGCAGGTGGCGCGTGGCCATTGAACTCCTCGCCATTTGAGCCGCCGTGGGTGTGACCTCCAGTCTTTGCGTTAAGCCACATTTCGACCACGAAGAGAGCGAACAGAGAGGCCATCATGATGACACCGGGCATGGCAGGGTACTTTTCGGTGAAGAGTTCCGGTAGGCATGGGTCATTGAGAGATGCGAAGGCCGTTGGGAGAAGCTGTAGATGTCAGCACACCATACCAAGAATATTTTCAGCAAGCATATACTGACATGAACGAAAGCGGTGGCGATGAGGACGCCAGTACCGAAATGCTTGCAGAAGAAGAAAACCTTCGGTGGGATCTTCATCCACTTGACCTTTTTAGCTACGACTGGAAAGCCGCAACCACCGATCGAAGCGAAGAAGACGATGACTATTCATCAGTTAGTTATCTGGGTCACTGTATGATCTGGATTTCACTTACAGACTGCAGCCACATGCAGAGGGAAATCGTACTCGGCGCCATCTGCCTCACTACCACACACGGGCTTCTCCATGTCGGCCATATTGAAAATATAAAATAAGGAGTAAAATGTCCAAGGAAGAGTATACCGGATCTCTAGACCAAACTTGCCAGAAGCTTCGTCGCCGGCGACGATGGACGAACGAAGAGAAGAGAGTGAGAAAGGGAAAAGAAAGACCCCACAAAACCTCTTTAAAAGAGCACTAAAGAATGGAAAGTTGAAGTTGATAATAGACTAGGCTCGGCACCAGAGGGCTATGTACTATGCTTTAAAGTGCTGACAGCATTGAAGTGACTAACCGCTTCACGATGATCGCCAGGTCTCTAGAACATATTCGGTGGAGGCAGCGGATAGTGGAGCCTCGATACAGTGGTCAATGCTACAACGTCCAGTCTTGGACAGGTGCTGCATACATGAGAACGCGGAGGTCCAGACGGTGCCAGGACTTGCCAGCAGAGCTTGTGCCAACAAACGCATCGACCCCAGAAGAAGCATGGCCCTGAGGCCACAAGGCCACAAGTGAAATCAGTGCTTGCCCAGCAGTCCAAGCCCAATAGCAGGCAGCTGTCACGGGAGTGTCCACTTGGCTTTGTCGGAAGGGGTGGGAACATGATGCGGCTCAAGTGTCGTTTCCCCGGCGTGGGTCAGCTTACGCAGTGTGGAGGTGCGAAGCATTGAGCTGAGGCGCATAGGGAGCGTTCTGCCGCAGCTCCAGTATGAGGCCTCGGTACACAAATACAATGATCCAATGAGAGGCCCGCTGATCAGATTGACATGAGAGGCCAAGACGGTCGGTTTGGAGCCGATGGGGTTCTACTTGGCATGGTCCGAGAAAGGGAGTTTTGAAACCTCGCGAGACCCATTTCAGGGCGTGCGCTGCACGTACCCCTGCTGTACAACTCCCCGCGCTGATCACAACGTCGCGCTAGCATCTAATCTATGGCTCAGTGCGTGTATGGGGTATATCTGGGCTATTACTGGTGTTGGGATGGAGAAGCAGGAGCAGACTCAAGTGTTGAAGTTTGATGGACCCCGCGCTAGCCAAGGTGTCGCAGGATGCGACATCCACTTCGGCCCTTCTTAGCAACGACCAAGACTCGTCTTTGGGGCAAGACAAGCCTTTTCGACATTCAAAATATGGATTTGTACAAGAATATCCACAGATGGACATATCACCCACAAGTGTGTATCTCGTGATCCACACTATACGTTCCCTCCGCTCTCTCCGCTCTTGCAGGCCGCCAAGAGGGTTAAACTGATCAAGAACCAAGCTAAGCATGCTCCGAGCCAATGGCTTCACTCGCTTAAGAGCCAAAAGTGAGCTTCGATAATGCTTAGCGGTTTCATGCTCCGCTTCATCCTTCCGCGTTCACGCAAAGACTTGCAAAATCACAATCTAACGCCCTTCACGACGAGTCCAGCCACTCCAAGATGAGATCAAGGAGTAAGGAAAAGTTCGGCGAGGGTGGAGCGGCGCCGTGGTGGCGTTCGGGCATCCTGTTTATTACATGGCACTCCCAGCGCTCAGGCAGACCGACCCATCTACATAAGTCTCTCACACGATCGTAGAGATCTTCAGAACCTTCAACACAAGCTGTCATACAATTCCGGGCATAATGACTTCCGATCACCATAGTGAGTGTCAGATTACCCAAGTACGTGGTACTTGTCTCTGATGCGGCAGCGATGCCATCTTTAGCTTCTCCTCAGGCTCAGCATCAAAGCCAAGGTGCCGAACAAACAATTTCTCCAGTCACCGCTGATCCCTCGTCCCCCAAGAGCTTGTCAGACCAGCCTGGCGCTGTCGCCCAGGAACGCAACGATGCTATAGCACCTGTCACTGATGCTTCCACCCTTGGGGCCAAGGACGATGCCACCATCATCGTTGACAGTGCCGACCCACTGGGTTACGCACGCCATCGCCGAGAAGACATGTCTGAGAAGCAGCTGAAGGCTGAACACCCGCTCGCCAAGCCAAGGCACATGAAGGTTCGTCACCAGTCAGTCCTCGCAAATCTCGATCTGACCGGTCGTAGAAATTCTACAACAGGCAAAACACTCTGATCGATCAATTCCTCCAAAGTGGTGACGAAGAACGGCTAGCTGCTCTCGACCATCTCGAGAATGGACCAAAAGTCAAGTTCGCTGTTAATGCTTCTTTTACGGTGAACTTCTTCCTGTTCATTATTCAGATGTACGCAGCTATCTCTACAGGTTCGCTGTCGTTGTTTGCAACTGCTGCCGATGCTTTCATGGATCTGGTATCGTCGGTTGTCATGCTTATCACGTCTCGCATGGCTGCAAGGCCAAGCGTCTACAAGTACCCTGTCGGACGAACACGCATTGAAACGATCGGTATCATCATGTTCTGTTGTTTGATGACAACCGTGGCGATTCAACTCATCGTAGGTCCAACAAAGTGGTTCAATCCTTCGTCGCTGACAAGATCTAGATCGAATCTGGTCGTGCTCTTGGAGGTGGAGCCAAAGAGTCCGAAGAGCTACACCTCATCCCGATCATCTTCGTCTCCGTTGCCAGTCAGTTTTCCATCTTGATACTCTTTCTTGCAGCTTGCTGATCGTTATTAGTCTTCTCGAAGGGTTCGCTTTGCATCTTCTGCTTCATCTTCCGTCGTTACCCTGCCGTGCATGTCTTCTTCATCGACCACCGCAATGACATTGTCGTCAACGCCTTTGGCTTGGCCATGTCTATTGTTGGTAGCCGTGTAGCTTGGTATGCGGATCCAATCGGTGCGATCCTCATCGGACTCTTGATCTTGGTTTCATGGGCCGCGAACGCATTCGACCATGTCTGGCTTCTTGTTGGAAAGTCGGCGCCTAAGGAATTCATTTCCAAGCTTATTTACCTTGTCGTTACGCACGATACGCGAATCACTAAGGTGGATACGGTACGTGTCTCAAGCCAAGCGCGGGCGGTGAAGCCGAGGGCTAATGTGATACAGTGCCGAGCCTACCACGCTGGGCAGAACTTTTATGTCGAAGTGGACATTGTAATGCATGAGGACCTACCACTTAAGGTCACTCACGATGTCAGCCAGACACTGCAGCGAAAACTTGAAGGTATGTTCGAATCACCTTTTAGCGCATCATGCATCATCACTAACTTCCTCTAGGGCTGGCTGATGTCGAACGTGCCTACGTCCACGTAGATTACGAGGGTGAACACGACATCCACGAGGAGCACAAGCCTTTGTATGAGGTTACCCAAAAGCGCACCATCAAGGAGCGCGCGAAGGCCTTGTTCTTCTTGTTTGGAAAGAAGAAGGAGGATACCACTGCTTGAGCATTTTCGCGACTCTATCTTGCTCCTCACGACTGCATGTCATGAATATTCGTGCCATAGGATGATGTCTCTGAAAAGCGGCTACTAGGTACTCTATCAAAGTCCACTAAGATGCATTTGTCTGCTCTTGGAACTTTTGGCTGTACAAGACGTGTTTTTTGGCGTTATGGGTAGATGAAGGACAAAGAGGGGGAGGCATACATTTATCAGATACCCCGATGGTTGATCAAAACAAGATCACGACACTGCGCATGGACGCTGTTGCCCACGCTGTACATTATCCTCTGTACGGCATCTCGATTTTGCGAGACACAAAAAGTCTTTTTAGTAATGCAAAGATATATTTTCGGAACATTTTTCTACATTGGAAGTTCTAACTTCATGTCGTGCGCGCGCTTGATTTGAAGTTGTGCTTGGTGAACTGAGCTGATTCAAGCGTGTTTTGCGACACCATTAATCCTCTCTGAACCGTTGTCTTGCGCAACGGAGGCTCATCAATAACAGTCAAAGATCTACCGAAATCAGACTCCACCTCAAGCCTTCTCTCTCAACTCGGTGACAGTAGCAAACATCAAGTCCCTGATCCCACCCAGTCCACGCTCTGCCAACCAATTCAGCACAAACACCTTATACCCAGCTGCGCCATCCCAATCCACACTCACACCACCCTTCCTTTTCAGCACTTCGAGGCTTCGCCCACTGACTGGACCTTGGTGGTACTGAACACTATTCTTATCGTAGCCTTCTCTAGCAATCTCACGCTCTTCCATGGTGCGCCAAGCAGCCGCTGACATAGCCGCAAGCCACGCGTGGTTCGAAAGCCCAAAAGCCGCACCGATGGCATACTCGCGATCGATGCTAATGAGGTAGTCGTTGAGAGCAGTGCGCAGGTCCGGATGGCAGTGCAAGCCCAGCGCTTTGTTGTCTGCAGTGAGGAGAGCGCGCGCTATCCAGATCAGATGGTAGATGTCGCGCAAACACCAGTTGAGTGAGTCTGTGACGTCGTTGGGGTAGTATTGCTTGACAGGCTTTGGGTGCACGTCGAATGCGGCCTTGTGCGCGCCGATAATGCCGCAGATCCGAGAAAAGGTTGTCGAGGAGGCCTGTTGGGTGAGGAGGTATACTAGGTGCATCGGCGGGAGGATTATGGGTACGATGTTTGGTTTGGAGGATGTTGATAGGAGTTCGTAGAAGGAGAGCACGGAGGAGATTAGTGATTGACCTTCGCCTGCGGGCAGGGAAAGGAGGAGCGAGTTTGACAAGGTGGACACGTGGGCAGCGAGGTCTTGGAATACCTTGCTGGTGGCCGAACTACTTCCGAAGGGTTGCGAGATGGCTGCGCATAGCTGTTTTTGGAGCAGCGATGTGTAAAAGTCGACAAGCTTTTCGTACGCCGCCGGACCATGTGATGATAAGGCTTGCTCGACAGGAGCGAAGTAGTCAGCGTATGTATCCACGAAAGATACAATGGGTATATGCGAAAGTAATCCCAGAACTGCGTCGTAATGTTCTTGTCCGTTCCAGATGGGCAAGTAGGCGCGGAGAAAATTGACTATGGTGAGGTGTAATTCCGAACCATTGTCGACGTGCCTGAGAAGGCTGTTGAAAATCTCCTCTGCATACCTCAGATCGCCGTTGCTTGATCTCTTGGACTCATACAAGTCTTCGAGACAAGTTGAAAGCCACAGATCTATCCTGGTAAATATGATGGGTGTTGGTCTCAGCTCGACATACTTCTGTAGAAGCGGATCGGTCAAGAACGCTATCATCTGACCAGGTGGCTCGATACGATCTAGCCTTTCTACAAAGTCTTCTACATTGTCGATACCTTCGAGGGTGACTGATGCTTCGGTCGCATGGTAGGTGTGTACGTCCGGAATGGCCGACGCCTCGCTATTCTTAGGCCCTTTCCGTAAGACCTTGAACCCGTTGTATCGATCAGTTAAGGTTTCATCCGCTGTTGTGCTCGCGTCCTGAATTGCGGAGATCCTGGTTCGCCACTCCGCGTCGGGTTGCTTTTGAGGTTAGTGAGTTGTTCAACAGTGTAACAATCGGCAGGTACCATGGGAACATGCAAGTATTACATCATCTCAAGTAGGAGGCAACTCACCGGAGCAAACGATTTTCGACTGATGGAAGTGCTTCCGAGGATGATGTCGGGGTAGTAATCCTTGAAAACGCGGAGAAGGCCTTGAAGCGCAGGCTCGTTACCGATGCCGCGGGATAACTCGAGACTGCGATCATGTCAGTATGCGTCTTTGTGGTGCTTCAGTTGGGTTTTCGCCTCGGTCAACCTGCATTTGTTGTATTCGGAATGGCTTGACATGCTTTCTACGGGTTATCAATGATAGCAGATGGCACAGAGAGGTCCTGTCTGGGTTAGCATGCCGTCGCTGGCTAGTCTCAACTTGGCAATGGGCACCTGATACTGATCATGTCGAGCATGCCAAAAAGCACCCCATATAAACGAGAAAGTACATTAGAGCCCTCGGCAATGTCGTGAATGGCCCTCAGCCACTTCACAAGACAGTCTTGAGTGCCTGGCGAAGGCTTGCCTTTGCCCTGGCCAAGTGCGCCCACGATGGTAACGATGACATCCGCGGGTACTCGCTGGGCGGGGTAGAGATTCTTAACCAATGTGGTGACGGATGTTTGGTCTAGATGGGTCTTAACACAGACGAGCTGTACAACGGCACGAAGAGCATCCTCTTCGAGTCCGTCTCCGAATGCATGTCGGCAGATGACATCAACTGTGCTGGACACCTTGATTGCGCGCTGTTTGGCCGGTGTTATCGATGCTGCAATGCACACCGTCAGTACCGATCAGATTGGTGATGTGCCTTCAGTCCTTCACTTACCGTTATGCAATGACTCTAGCGCGTCGTGCAGCGGAAGCCGCTCTTCTGTCAAGTGCATCAGTGGGGTTCGGCGCAAGGGCAATGCGCATGTTCCTACCAACAACAGAAGGCATTACGCTCCCATTAATTCATGCATGTGATCAGGTTCAAAGCGCTTCTAGTTCGAGTTGGTGCTCGAGCGCGTCGTGGTGTTTACCTACTCTGATCGCGCCTTTCCCTGCTAGGGGCGCTAAGCAAGCGAATGATGCACCACATTGCTGCAGCCCCGACTGGCCTTCCACTCTTCACCCACCTTTCATCCACTTCCTGTGTTGCACGCAGACTTGATAAAGGCCATCTCCACCGTGAAGACGCATGTCATTTGCTTTCGCAGTCTGTGGTGCGCCTACCCCTGCTCGTGGTAAAAAAAGAAAATAAGCGCCGTCTGTCACTTGAGATCGCCCGCCTCGATCATGCAACCAGTCTTGCAGCGTCACCCGCATAAGTGCTCTGTCACTGGACATGCATCCCGTTGACGGCCTGCCGCGGCATACTTCTTCGTGTCTGTGTCGCACGGCAGGTCTTGATCGATATTGCTACCGGCTCAGAGTCCCTTTGCTGCCTTTGCGTTGCGGTACTCGATACGATCAACGCTGCAAAGCTCGCTCAAAAAGTCCTGACTCCCGCTCCATCACATTACGAACGGCAACGTGTATGCGGCGGATGCCTGCATTCAATCGCATCCCCGGTTACTGGTGCATCGACTGTAATGTTGGGCTCAGAACACGCAGCTGAGCCAGGTCCAGGTTCGGGCCGGCCAACAGAACATCACTCAAGTGGAGGCGTGGCTATTCAACAGTTCTGCGGCTCACGACTTGCAAAACTCTGTTAGATGGACTACCTACCCATACCTGATTCTCATTTGAGCTTGCAAAAGTTGAAGTTCTTGCACATGCTGTTGTGCGACAATCACGCCTGGACCGTTTGCCGCGAGCGGATGCGACCACAACGGAACGAACACATGCCCACTAAAGCACTGGCTTTGTGTAAGCCGTAGCGCCATCTCGGATCCCGCGTGAGGTAGACTGCCAGAATCCAGTCGGTGCGGTCCCGTGAAGACCACAGCCCTTATCGGCACGCGGTATATGCGTGCTCAAGGCCTTGTATTACTTACTTGGTGTCAGGAGCCGTACAACAACCCTGCGCATTGCTTTCAGCCGTATTGATATGTGTTCCTAGAGGCACGCTTGCAAGTGACGCTGACGATCTTGGACTGGCAATGCACCAGAGGCAGGGTTCACGGTTCACATCGCGATCCTGAGTACTCTATATCTGTATCTCGCCCAGCAGCTACATGGATGAACACTGACCATATCGGTAAACCTTTCGTTGTAACTCTGGCGGTTTATATTCGTCACACATTACCATGTCGGTACCATAGCCTTTGAGCTGCAAACGCTCCTAGCTTGGTCAATGCCACTATCCCACGGGAGTAGCACCACATTGTCGCAGTCACACAGACGGGTAGAATTTTGATATTGGACAAGGTCTAAGGAACCAGCATCAGTATATTGTATGAGAAGTGTCCAAAGCCAAAAGGTCGACCCTCGACACCATTTACTCTCTACCAGACCGTAACCCTTCGATCCTTTTCACCATCACACTCACAAAATCTGCGCAGCAATACAAGACTGCGCCTTTCAACATGGGTGAACGCAAAAGTAAATTGTCCTGTAAGAAAACGACACCCTCTCGCTCGTATATGGCATCTACGGTCGCACAACAAGGAGTTTTTGTTTCCAGCAATGCAAAGATTGTGCGGTGTCCTGACGGGATCCTCAACCGATTACGAAGGTTGCATGAGGCTGAGATCATCACCCTCTTCACTCCCTTTGTCCCCCATCCTCCCGCTACCAAGTTGGCCAAAGATTCGGACCCGTTCGAACCGTTGGGACGCGCTCTTCCGCGGCAAGTACGACATGTACCTTATCGACTGGACAAGGGGATGACGGAACTACACGCCGACTTCTTGCCAGCAAGTGGAGCTGTCGTCATTGTGGTTTGCGTGACCGAAAACGTTTTGCGTACCAACGCCAAAGCTTTTGAGCAACAGGTCGACTTTGGTAGGAATATCTGGAGAAGGATACATGAGATCAGCGCGATAGCAGGCATCCCGACAATCCTGCTTCTAGTCAGTAGCGATGCTGCTGGTCAAGCGTACGCCGATGCAATGCAGGAATTCCCGGCGCTTGTCATGGCCAACAATTATACCACGTCAGGGTTAGCGGATGCTGTTCGAGTATTGTTCGGGTTATGAACTATGGTGAGCCCCACAATGCGACCAAAATTGGTGTGTGACACCAACAAGTACTACACGATTCCAACTTGATGTGGTGGAGTCAACAGCTTCCGGCTTTCGTCATTCTGCGGAAACGTACATAATCCTGCGGCGCTCGTTCCAAACATGCTTACCGCGCCTTTCACCTGCGCTTTTCATCACTACATGTTTCCCCTGGATTCCGATAATTGGGTCAGACCCAACTTGTACGATACGATACTTGGTTTTCCTTCTTGTTGGGTTCTCCTTCATTTCCATCCAAGAAGCCGTATACTATCAGCTCTTATATTGGGAAACGAGTAATTCGGGATCATTTCATTTATATCAAACACGTATTGAGTTCCATGTACATGCTTTATTCAGCACGCTCTCACGTCCCAGAAGGCTTCCGCTGTGCTTCTCTCGTAGTTCTACCGCGCCGCTTACCCGGTGCTTGGGCCATGAATGCAACATTACCAATATCGACGCCCATCTCCCTGTTTCAATGAAACGACTGTCGCTCTGAGCAACCCTGTATGGGAGATCCACGGTGTTGGAATGAATCCCAGAACTTATTTGTTGGGACTATGCGTTCAAAGCGTCATGGTGTGCATGGAATGAAACTCACGTGAAAGACAACGCCGGTCTCAATGGAACTCCCAACAAGCGCTTGCTCTAGCAATCTAACCGGTTCTACAAAATGGACGTGAGCGAGGCGCAGCAGAACCGATATTAACATTATGTATTGTCGTCTATGTACACTCTAGCCCGAACAATCGTTCAAGACATTGGCCAACTCACTAGCAATCCTGCAAAACGCCGCCCCCATGCATCAATAACCCTCATAATTCCACAACCCCCCTCCCCGCAGCAACAGCGCGCAGCCCCTGCGTGGTCGTCAACGCGCGACTCGACTCAACCAGCTGACCCGCCTTCTGTGCCCCCGTCGCCAAAGTCTCCTCATTCCCCGAGAAGTAGTAAAACAAGCGATTCGCAATAATCGTAAGGTGGTCTGGCAAATACAGCGACGCGGCGATGATCAGGAGGGAGAGCAGGAGGAAGAGGACCGAGTCTACATATTTCGTGTTAGTATATTTGGGAGGCGATGTAGCTGTGAGAACGCACTGAATATAAACTTCTCCGTCGACGTCAACATGTACAGCGAGAACGTGACTTCGTACTGGTACCGCTTGCGCTGGAACCAGCGGAGCAGGGCGGCTGGGTACAGCATGGCGGCGAGGACGAGGGCGGATGCGCAGGCGAGCAGGGTCAGGGTGGCGAGGTATGTCGAATCGATCATGAACGCGCTTGGTGGGTGTGTTTGTGTTGCGCGCGCGTGGGAGAGTCGCAGCGGAGGTTTTGGTGGGCGTGGTTCAGGAACGGGGGCTCATGTCAGGCACAATTTGGGGACGGGCAGGGATCAGGCGGCGTCGGGCATGTTCCGCCGTCGCCGCCGATGGGGGTGGGACGTCACTGGTTGGCAGCGACATTTTCATCACGATATCTGAAGGAACAAATTCGACGCGATTTATTCCAAAGGGTCATGTGACCAGCCAATATCATAGTATAGATGATGGACCCCCTTCTGTCCCGCCTTCCCATCTCCCTCCTCCGCACCCATGCCCGCGTCTTCACCACCACACGCCCGCTCCTCGCAAAATCTCTCCCACCCCGCGTGCCCCTCCCGGACGCAGACATGATCGAAAAGTTCCTGCACGGCTCCGGACCCGGGGGCCAGAAGATCAACAAAACCTCCTCCGCGGTGCAGCTCAAGCACATCCCCACGGGCATCGTCGTGAAATACCAAGACACGCGGTCGCGCACGGTGAATCGCAAGATGGCGCGCAAGATCCTGCAGGAGCGCATTGAGGAGGCCGAGCTGGGCGAGGATGCGCGGACGAAGGTGAAGCAGAGGGAGAAGAGTAGGAAGAAACAGAGTGCGGATAAGAAGAAGAGGAGGAAGTATCGGAAGCTGGCGGGAGATGAGGAAGGGGTGGAGGGTGAGATTGAGGGCGAGGAGGTGGTAGATGGTGAGGCGATCGAGGCTGGAGGGGAGGAGGTGGCGCACAAGCAGGCAGGCAAGCCGGACGGAGGATGAAAGCTGGGAGAGGAAGTGAATTACACAAGACACGCCTCATACGAGCTGTACCGACCGGGAAATGGCGGCAAGCGAGCACCATAACATGTCGCCGAGTGCTGCACAGCAAGTGTCCGTTTCAGGGTGCAATTGGAGGATTCAGTGTCGATGGTACAGCTTGCAGTCACGCTGAGATCCACAGCAAGTGGGCGAAGTGGCCAGACACAGAACTCATGCACGCCAGTGAGATGGAGCGGGCGCATGGTTTATAGTCATATACCCGACAAGATCGAGCGCTAATAGCCATGTACTCTCGAGGCTTAAGTACTACCTCGACGTATCATTGCCATCTTTCATGAAATCACTGGCTAATAGAACACCGCAATCTTTGTGGGCGATGACGATGGAAGATAGGATTAAAACTGTTTTGTAATATTCACTGAGTGTCACTTTATTGTTGTTACTTTCATACTCCATCCTTGAGTAGTGTTGAAGATGCCACTGTGTTGGTGCGCTGATTGATGGACGAACTAGTTGCGCCGCGCAAGTGAACTTGCTAGGATCGTGAGATACACATCATCGCGTTATTTGTGCAATAGCCTGCGAAGACTGGGCTCGTATCCCACAAGGACAACACGATTTAAATAGAATGGATTCATGCACGGACTGCATTTCACATTGCGCGTCAAAACGACTGTGCCACCAGGGACAGCAATGATTCATGTGCGCTGAGCCTCACGATCTCGAGGACCATCCAAACGCAGTTCAATTAAGCTGTTTCACTTCAAGTTTATTAGACTCTTTGTCACGTAATAATCGGCTATTCAGTCCTTTAGGATCATGTATGAGACAATCGTTGCTCTCTTGTAATAGGCCAAATTCAAATAGAACGCGCACCGATTATTGCTGCATCTGCGGGTGCCGCTTGGTTAGTTCTCAACTGCACCTGTGGCGAACTGATTCTTGTCGCAAAGCAGCGGATGAACAATCAAGAGCGCTTGCCCTGATGCACCGAGTGTCGCAAGCATGATTCAAACAACGAGACAGGAGCTTACAAGCCATTTTTTGAAGAATACGCAGTTCGTCTCTTTCGCGACGCCCTACTTAGAATTTCCCGTAAAAAAACAGAAGATTTGAGGTCGTGTAGAAGCATTCAGATCACGACTTTCACGATGGCTGTCCAATCTATAGTCATGAGCGATAGCTTCCTGCCGATTTTGACACACAGGCGCATGACCAAATTCCTGTAGTTCCATTATACGGTGGAGCATGACTCCCCTCTAGTGTCATATCTAAATGGCAGAGAATTGAATGCCGCAAGATCTCGAAGCAGTGTCCAGTATGCACGCTGTTGGAACCCGGAGGTATTGACCTTTCTTTACCGTTCGGTCCGTGCCGAAGAAGACGATCGTACTCGTTCATGACGTGAAACTGTGGCTTAGCGTATGTACAGAACGAGAAATTGAGCCCGCTTACAAGGCAGTGCAGTTGGTGTGTCCAAGTCACCACGAACTTCTCACCAGGCACAATTGGATGGAGTAGATATGGGCCGTCAGGATTTTCCAGGTGCACATCACCTCCGCCACCTACAATTACATGTTAACAGTGTTTAATTCAGCGATGTGCCGCAGACCGTACATACGAGGAAGTAATTCCATCCACCGACGACGCACAGGTATCATGTCTTTGTCGGAGGTGTAATTTGGTAAATACATATCCATTTTGTCGCTCGGATACGTGATTTGCGTAGATACAAAATGGCAGAAGACTCAACAAGTTAGCTTTAGCTGCAGAACACATTCTGAATTGCACCGTACACTTAGGGGCGCTCCCGTTGATGTCATCGCCACTCTGCACTGGAGACTGTCCTCGGACTTTAAGCACCTCAAGCATAAGAATGCATTGGATGAATATAGTGGTACATACCAAGCTCACAAGAGCGTAAAATGTTATGGACCGGAAGCTGCAACCGGCGAGCAGTGTGCGTGGTCGAGCCTTTTTCTCCCCGAGCAGTCCATCATGCGATTGTCTCAGGGTATCAGAACTGCTGCGCGCCGAGTCCATTGTGAAAGGTTTAAACGCGCAGAACGCTGCGCAAGTGCGAAAATAGATCTCTGCAGGAAGCCGCCAGCTTCCGGCTCCAAGCATCACAATAGACTGACGCAGCACCAACCTCCTATCATACCAAAGCTCGCGCACTCTCAAAGCAGGACTACTTCGCTTTAACTAACCAGATTAGCTACAAGACCAACCCCAGTATCTTTACCCCGACTGAACACCGCTCGCACTCGAGTGCGGCTAGAAACTTCCAACGCTTTCGGCTTCGGCTTCGGCGCGCTCGCGGTCCCATAACTTTAATTATGGGTAGTTCAAACTTTATCGCTAAGCCCTGTCTCCATTAAGCTCGATGCCTAAGGGTGTACGCTGCCCCTCCCTAGCGATCAGAACGAGGCAGCACGCGTGTCATATTTCAAGCTTACCGCATCGAGGTTGATACACAAGACGAAATTCCGGCTAATGTCGAGAATTACCTCGTCTCAATACGATCGAGAAAGCTGTAGGGGGACAAAACACATGACGTCGCACGACACCATTATCGCGACGACTAGCCCCTGCGATTTGCTTGCCGTCTTAATTTGCGGGGTCGATGTCATCCAGATCTGTCTCTCTTCTTACACCTTGAGAACAACCTTAAGAGCTGATTATGGAGATTTACGTGGACGACATTTTCCTTCAGTTGAGTTAGGTCCGCTGGTTAAGCGGGCTGTCTTATGATTTTCCTTGCAGGTGATGTCCTTGAAAACGTCGAACAACGGCAAGAGGTTCTTGCTGAGCGATTCACCCTCACTACCATCGGCCTATGCAAGTATTACCTCGTTATCGGAAGTTTTCCTAATTAACAAAGGATTGATCCTCACGAAGAATCTAACGATAGCTGAGGTAAGATGTAATATGCCGAAACGCTGAAGAACAGAAGCAATTGGACACAAAGTTCTGCCCAAAAGAGGGCAATCGTTGGTATGAGCTGGTTCTTGTGATTTTAGGAGGCTATAATTTAAGATTGCTGCTAATAAGCTGCTATTTACTGGCTGAATCTCAAGGCATTGCCGTGTATGGCCGGACATTGCGAAGTGGTCATCTTGCGGCAACTCAGTGACCGAGGCGAAGAATCTCGGATTTGTATACGATCCTTCACTTCTAGTCTAGATGAAACCGTACTGCAAGCCTAACGATATAGCCGATCAATTCATTCGACAGCCTATACATGTTGTGTACCACGAAGAGGACATGCAACAACCCATGAACATGTCGTACTATCTATCTGGCGAATTCCCCCAGGCCTACGACGCCGTGGAGCATCACAAAGCCCACTGTCTGAGCGTCACTCCTCGAAACTCCCGGTGTCTTGGTCCCTTTTGCTGCAATCTCTTGGGAACACATTGTACATTGCAGCGAGGACGTCATAGTGCCTAACATGGATAGCCCATGGCGTACGAAGCCGCATGTACACTTCTGGGTTCAATTTGAGAAATGCGAGCTACTCCAGTGATTGGATTCTTACAGTTTCGAGTCTCAATCTTAGAAAATGCTGACCGAATGAACGAACCACATGTTGTAATTATACTCTGACCATATCATGAGTGAATAAATTAGATGATGTTAAAGAAACTATAATGCGACGCAGCAGTTCCTTTCGTGGTGTTTGCCGCTAAAAAATAGGAGTTGTCAGCGTTGTCCAATATGATATATTCGACAAGATTCTATCTGCATGTGAAGAACTGCAAGCTATCGGGAATGGCATTAGTAGCGAGGCTGAGTACATCGAATGGGCTGTAGGAATAACTACCAACAGACAGCATTAAGCTCACTGCAGCACTAGGTAGCGGCAAAGTTCGGGCCCGCTCTGCACCTGCACGAAATGACCTACAAGTCTATAAAAGTATACTTAGAAGACTTCAAAGACAGATTGTACCGTGGGGTGGAGCAGTAACCAAAACGATCAGTCTTTGATGCAATAGAATAGCAGTGAATTGAAAGTAAGTGGTGGTGTAAGTGTGGTGATGTAAGTCTGGTCCCGTCCTGTACCGTCTCCTCCTTAAGTAACTCCTGAAAAACCCCTATTTCTCTCCTTCGTGCAACTGCACAATATCAAGATATTCGCCCCTGTAAACAAATTCCCAAGTTGTACTAAAGGACGTTGTATATGTAACAACTACCTCCTAACCCTTTCTTATTGGGAGGACGCAGACAGAGATTTTGTCGGAGCCTAGTAGCAGTGACTATATCGAACACCCAGTTGAGACTTGATATAATAATAAGCACTAAGCTCGTAGTCTTTATTTAAGTCTAACATGCGCAGAATCATACCCCATCTCAGTTCCAAAGCTTTCGAGCTCCGACTCAACATCGAAAATATCTTCTTTCCGTTGAAAGTTCCCTAACCAGACACGAGACTACAAGACTAGTAATAACCACAATACATCCTAACACAGTAGATACGTTTATATGAAACGCCAAATAAGCTAATCTAGTAACAGCGCTCACAGAACTTGCGAGCAAATCATAATAGTCGCACTTGATTATCTATCATTAAACTGGTAGTAAGAAGATACTCTATACAAAGACCGAGCACTCCTATAATAGCAAGGAAGTACTACAACCTAAGCTGAGTTGGCCATTCTATCCCAGGCATCGATATAGAAATTATTGTTGTAACGATAAAGATACTAACCCCAAATTAGCTGATACTAACAAGGGAATGAACAGTTTTTTGCTAAGAGTGCAACCTATTCGTACAAAACGTTAGTTAGTTAAACTTTTTATAGCTTAGCAGCGTGCCTAAGAGAAGATTACAACGCTATATTTGACTGAAACTTACAACTCCGCCAGCTACACCAACAATTCCCGAGACAATACCTTTGTGGTATACATAGGGCTCTGCGGAGAGACTTGTTGAAACCTTGGTGGGTTGTAGAACTAAGAAGACGCCGGCAAGTGCTGTAATAGACGCGATAACTTCGAGGAACGCTACTTTGCTGTCTTCCAAGTATCCAAGTATCTTGTTAACATTAGTCTCGCTCAATAGCTGGGAAGAGATTGAGTAAATAAACTCTTCCAAAACAAAAAAGCAAACTCCTTCAAAAGTCTGTCATGCGCTTGAAGGCACGATAGTTCTACGCTTTATCAGCTTCCATCAGCTTTCCAAGTTCTCCACACTGCGGGACGGACGCTTCAAAGACCTCACTCCAGCGTGGAATATGGCGCGACCTCAGCCAAATGTAAAAGTCACTCTCGAACTCAAACCGCACTGTTTGCGTTGATGCTATACATCGAACCTCGTAAACTATGAGGTGATCAACGATACCTGGACTGACCTTGCTCCCTCTCCGCAACGCATCGAAGAGCTACTGAGTATGAATGACTTCAATGACTTCAACTTTGCGTTGGAAAACCTGCACTTTTGGTTTCCCACGTCGGTTTGGGGGGATATCTCGTCACTATTAGCTCCAAACGGTGTGCCACCAGAGAATTTATCTCCAGTACCGGTCTGACTTCTTAGAACCTCTTTTCTATCTTCGCCTTGCGAATGTAGATCGAATTTGGTGGAAATGGCAAAAGCGACATCAAGGAGTGATTGATGGCTTAGACGATCCGCTGGAATTTATGTCTTATCCAGGCATGCCGGATCACCCTCTCAGAGTCAAAGATGTATTGGGAACTGAGTCAAATCTGCTGTGCTATAACTATTCTACGTAGCCAGCGATGAATGGCTTCTTCGCCTCTTAATACGAGGTGTTCAAATTTAAATTATCTTTCATGAAGGACTACGCGCCTCAGCGGGATCGTCGGCTATACTTTTAAGCCAATGGCCGGCTCTATCGCTTTTCTCTTCGACTGTTTGCATTGACTCTACGTGAAAGCGTAACTGAAGATGCTATCATCTCCTCTACTAACTTCTTGTATGACGAAAGCTTTCTTTTTCTGCCGCGCTCTTTGCCAAATCTAAACCATCTGCCGCACTCTGGCCTCACCAATCTCCCATGTGCGCAAGGTCAAAAGTCTCATCGTCGCTGCAAGACCCGCCCTCTGGTCCCACACTCCTTCTGCATTTTACCTTGAAGCTAGCTGCTGCGACTGCGACACATTTTTTTTTCAGAAACATCTGGCATACCTCGCGACATTGAACGTAACAAGCCTCCGATGCTTTGGCGTAATGTGGGCCCTCGGAGGTTTTGGAAGAGGAGAGAGGGAGATGGAAAATCTACGAAAACGACCGGAACAACGCACCTGAGCTCCGGAGTCATTTCGACCTGGATGTATGTACTCTAGAAGTTCCATCGGCGACCAATTGGATGTTCTTTGTTCTGGGATAACTCCAGATACACCTGGGGAAAAGAATGACACGCAATGTCTCCCTCAGTTTCTTGTTCTCTGTGATTACTCACGGCGGGCGCTTGGAAAACTACCGTGTGAACTATTCTCACGATGGACGCGATTAATAGACTCTTATTGATATTGGCGACATGCTGTCTTGCGTCCCCAGTTGCAGGAAGCAAATTAGTACGCTCAGATCTTCCCAGCAATGTGATGCATCAGCTGACTGCTCAGGCGACTTTGCATGATACCTCCCGACCAACTCTCGATAACACAGCGAAATTCTCAGTCGCTGATTGCGGCACCTCCCCATTCGAAGCGCAGCTTAAAGGCTGCAAATTCTCGCCCATGGTCACATCATGGACACCAACTTCATGTCTGAACTCCAACCTCGACTCCGAATGGAACGCGAGCGGCCGCAAGTATTTACTCGATCAAAGAAGTACGCAAGAAACGAACCACGACGCCGTCACGCGCGGCGATGTTGAGACGTATTGGATCGACATGAACACGCATGTAGCGCACTGTGTGTACGCTTTTCGTCAGATTTACCATGCGTATCAGCAAGCAAGGGCCTTGGAGCTGTGCCTGCGCATGTCATGGAGGAAAACCATTTCTAACATTGCTTGACCTTCATGTCGACTAGGAATTTCTCGGGGGATGCGCTTGTTAGTGTTGTTCACCAGAGTTATACGCACTGTTAGACTAGGTGGCAGCGAATTGAAATGCTTGTGTGCCTGCTCGAAACAGTGCTGCACATATCTTTCGTCGAGAAAGGAAAGGTGTTTGTGAAGGAAGGACTGAGTCGTGGTTCACACATGCGCGAGAAGAAGGGGGCCCACCGCCAGTGGTTGGGCTAGTGGGAGATTAGTGAGGCTGGCGAGGGAACGTGCGTTGGTTGCAGCGTTTCGTGGGAAAGCATAACTTTGTTTGTGTGCGTCGGGTGGCCTGCCCAGGTGACTGCGGCGAGGAGCTTGTGACGTGCGTTTGGATTGGGAATTTGGGAGATGTAACGCTAGAAGTGGGTATGCGGCGCAGTCAGCGACTCGTATGAAACTTATGCGTGCGTGAACTTTGTGATGGAAGGGCTTCTCCGTGACGACCTATACGTGCGTTTTTTGTTTCGGTACAGGGAATTGAGTATGATCTTCATGGCATTAGTGTCTCTCTAAAACTAATGGTTACTATTAGACATTCTTTTCGCATGCGCGTCTCTCTCCTATCATCCACCAAGAGGCAGTGATGCCGCGTTGTCAAAAGTACCAACAGGTGTTCTGTTGTAGAGGCAGGCAAAATGTGCCTGCGCCCATGTCTCTCGCTGGAGACGGCGCGACTCGCTCACGCTGCTATGTGCGGGCCACGCAGACCTGTTGACATTGCGCGAGTCGCATGTAGTGTTCATTAGTAGATTAGGATCTTAGTCCATCTTCTGTGATATTCTGCAGTCGTATTCGCCTTTTGCAAGGCTCATCCGGCGGCGGGCAGGCGAGGAGAGCTACTGGCTTGTCGGTTCGTGGATACGCTCTCACGTGTGACTTCTCGGAGCGCTGCCGCATAATCTGATTCAGCAACCATGTCGTCCGATTTCAAGGCGTTTGGACTGTCGGTGGGATGACGCTGGTGCTGTTTTTGTGTAGACTGCGAGCTATGCCCTTTCTCCGACATCTGGTCTTCCAATGCACTTGGTACTAGGTCTTCAGGGGCGATGCCCGCGTTTGGGTCGCGAAGATGGCTGTATTCTGGGAATACAACAGAGTCCTTTTGCGCTCGGCGAGCCCGCTTTGGTTTGAACGGGAAGTTGTTGGGGTGGATATAATCGCAATCAGGGCTACGTACGGCCTGGAGGGCATTTGCTTCTCTTTCCATATCTTCCCATGTGGCTACCAGATTACCGTCATTGCGGGAACGGCTATCCGATAAGTCACCAGAGAAGCTGCCTAGTCGACTGATCCTGAAAGCCCTTAAGCGATCAAGTGCCATCTTGAAGTCGTCCAATACTACGGCGTCCGTCAAGCACTTGAAGACGAAGGCTAGCTTCCAGAAAGGATTGATACCAGTTGTCCCGGGCAGTGTGATTGCCTTGGTGACGGTCAAAATGTCGCAGATAATGAAAACGATACTGAGAATCATAGAAAGCAGCATTATGCCGAAGCGCGGCGAGATGCGGACAATATCCTTCAGAGACAACTCGTACTGCCTTTTGATCACCCAGAACAGGAGGACAGTCGCGAATATCCACCATGGATCACGACATAATGCCTCCCATGGTCGTGTTTTGAGGAAGATGTCGTTGATGTTGTGAAAGTAGGCAAAATTGGCGTATATTTCCAGGACCCAGTACGGCTGTGCAAGGATGACTGTGCCGATGAATGCATAGCTCGCCCATTTCGATAAGAAAGGCTTAATCTTCATCCAGGCGATGACATTGTGCAGCGACCAGGAGGCGTTCAAGAATATTGCGGCAACCGATAACCACCATCCATTAATGGGTTGTTGGAAGAATAGCCAGAAACCTTGCCAAAGCCCGAAAACAAGTTCAAGAAGAATGAGCTGACAAAGTGTTAATGCGACTGTTCGCGATATTGTGTGGCAGCACTTACCTTGTGCAATAATACACCTCGCCTCATGTTCGCTAAGGTTATAGCGATCAGTATCACCAGTGATCCCACCAAAAGACCCTGGGCCCAAGCCTCCAGAATCAGCTCGATGGCATCCCATGTTTGAAAATCGAGGACTGCCGAAGCATTGTTCGAGGAAGGACTCTCTATCACAGTCCTGTGCATCATAGAGCTAGACAGTGGACTCATTTGGTCGCAGAGTTTTCGATGTTCCGATTTCCGGTTCCGAGGGAAGCGTCCAAGGCTATGTGATGTCACCGCGAGAAAAGTCGAATGCGCGACCACAACATAATACCGTCGCGGGCGGATGCGAATAAAGCAGGCGGAATGTGAAGGTTAAAAGCAAAAGAAAAAGATGACACCGCGTACGAGGAAGACCTGGCCTGGGCGTTCTCGTGCTCTCCGCCATTTCTCCGCATCTCGCCCATGACAATTGTGGACGGCGGGAGGCATCAAGGCGTCGAGTAAACAGCTGCGCCAACGCTGACACTAAACCCTGTAAGCTGTAGTGTCAATGACACGGATTGTGGCGCTTCATTGTCGAACGGCTTGGCCAGGTCACGGCCGGTTGTCTAACTGGGTTGTCAAACCTGCACGCAAAAATTGCCGCCGATCCGTAAACCTACAAGGGTGATTGACTTCAAACGTCACCCGTGCAAACGTCTTGGAGAACTTTACCATGCGGCGGCAGGCCATGTGCAATCTTGCACAGCAAATGGTAGGACTCTGGCACAAAGTTTCTTGCTAAACGAAACGCTGACGATCACGATGATGTTGTGTGCCTGGCGGGTGAAGTCCAGATGATGCAAGTACCAGCTTATTGGTCCAACGCCGGCCCTCCCACATGTGTGCAGATGAGCGACGGCTCGGGATAGCCACATGCAACGGGCGGCCTGGCCAACAACCTGGGACCTGGGGATCTGCGAAACGGGCGGAGCGCGGTTCGCTGCTTTGTTATTGGAAGGGTTGACTGCGCCGCCTGCTCTCGTGCTGAAGGGAACGCCAGAACTCGTCCTGCATTCTCTCATTGCGACGGTGAGGGCTGGCCACATCTCTGCAGGACAATAGACACGAAGGTAGTAAATGGGCGGTGCTGCGTTCAGGTGCAGGACGCACTGTAAGACGCGTCCGGTACATCCCATTTTATCCCATTGGATGTGCGCTTGTGTTGTACTGTGTATGTACCTTCTCATTTGCTTCTTTCAGACTGGCCTCGCGGTCCGGAACGTGTCTGCACAACGCAAATGCAGTGAGCGCAGTTGTGTCTGATGTACTGCATGCTGGTTCAGGCACCGAGTCTGGCAAATCAATAACCATCATCACTTCTTTAGAAGCTCGCTTCCGGTGAAGACGGTCTTGAGTCTGTCCGAAAGCTGACGACGATGACGGTAAATGTACACAGCGAGGCCGAGGATGTCCTCCATCACTGCCTCATCTCAGCTTACACTCAGCTTACTTTCAGCTTGCCATGTACAGCAGTGAAGACGAAAATCTGGTGGATTCGACCTCACTCGCGATGCCCTCGACAATTATAGGCTGCGATATGGACAAGTTGCCCTGATGCGCGGAGCCCTAGAATAGATGGACATCTCATAGCCGGCCCGTTGGATCTGCACTTGCAACATCTAGGCAACAGCACGATGTTCACGCATGAAGGAATTTGCGATTTTCGAATGATATTGGTCTCCAAGAAAGACTGATGTCGTGGTGAGGATGAGTACAACCACGTCATCTGCAACGGACATATGAGATTTATGACTACGAGGATGGAGTCATGTTTCTGGAGCAGCTGTGCCGGAAGAGTGGTAGGCTTCTCAAGGGTGGTG